>Ga0310697_10000017_pt1 | contig 248402 bp, 193 predicted proteins | sample 172DNAGHGlowgp2_FD_203883 | JGI IMG/M metagenome (GOLD analysis project Ga0310697, IMG submission 203883) | Sheep rumen microbial communities from Palmerston North, Manawatu-Wanganui, New Zealand - 1728 DNA GHGlow gp2 (v2) (version 2) | ecosystem: Host-associated > Mammals > Digestive system...
CGAAAAGGAATGTTACGAAATTCTTTCGAAATTAGTTGATAACGAACAATTTAGAAAAGAATCGGGACAGAAAAACCATAATTTTCTCTACGCAAGCAAAGGTGCTTCGGAAAAAATAGTAAAACGCCTGCTTGAATTTCTGTAAAACGCCAAATACGACTTACGAACAACGCACCACGTCCACCACGTGGCTGCCTGCCCCAATGAGTTCCTGCCGTTCCGACACGCATTTCTGATACTCGATGAAACGGGCAAATGTCGCGTCGCTCATGTGATTGATGCGGGTACGCATATAGTCGGCGGCTCCTTCGGGCGAAAAGATTGTGACACGTTCCAAACCAGCTTTCTCGTTAAGACGGTTTATGTCTTCCAGACGCACGTAGTCGTACAATTCCCCCTCCTGAACTCTGACGTGGAAATCCTTATCCACGGCTCCTTGCGCCAAAAGTCCCTCGATTCTTTCCTCGTCGAAGCAATACGAAAGAATGCTGTATTCGTTCATCAGATACGCCACAAAAATCAGTCCTCCAGGCTTGGTCACACGTTTCGCCTCGTTCAGTGCCTTCAGTTTTTCGTCGTCGCCTATAAGATGGTACAGCGGCCCGAGCAGAAGGGTAATGTCGGCAAAATCCGTCGCTATAGGCGACATATTTCTGGCATCGCCCTGAATCACATCGGCCGTGGGTTCACGTTTGAGAAACATTTCAATATTGCGGCGGACGAGTTCCACGGCTTTCACCCGATAACCTTCAGCCATCAGTGCTGAGCAGTATCGTCCCGTTCCCGCCCCAACGTCGAGGATTGTCTGCCCCTGCTGCAAAAACCGACGCAGGTGGTACATAGTGGTTTCGAACTCCACAATGCCATGCCGTCGGCACAAGCGAAGGTCTTCGTTGTGCTTGTTGTAATGCTTTTCTATGTTTGTTAAGGCCATAATTTTTTATCCGTTGAGCATTTTTATTTTTTGTAAAAATTACTTGTGTCTTGAACGAAAATTCTACGAAAACTTTCCTCATAAAATCAAGCAAATATACGATGTTATATCAAAATAAAATTTTTTCCTTTTCCCGTTTTCACGCACTAAAAAGGGACTCCCTTGCGGAAATCCCTTAATTGTTCTACTTTTTTCTTACAACTTTGTGTTTCAATTTCAGCATTGCGAAATTTAGTTCCAGTTCGGTTTCCGATTCTGTTGTATTGAGGTCGTTGCCCAAAATATCGGAAATAAGTTCGCCACCTTTTTGCATAAGTGATTTTTGAACGGTTTTGTCTTCTGTTTGTGGCAAGGCGGCAATGGTTCTCGACAACTCCCGAATTTTCACAAATGTCTCGATAATAAGCAAAGTCGTTTGTACCGCCTGTTCGCCTTTGAGTATGGTTGCAAGCATATATAAACCTCGTTCTGTAAAGGCTCTTGGCTCTACTTTGCTAAATTTCAACTGATTAAGGTGGTCGAAATTTTCGACCACCTCTGTTTTCTCTTGTTGAGTCAGTTTAAAGACATACCCTTCCGGAAACTTTTCTGGATTGTTTTTCACCGCTTCGTTGATTCGTTTGGTTTCCACGCCATACAGCGTAGCCACATCACTATCGATAATCACATTTTCATTGCGAAGTTGCAAGACCTTGTCCTGCACGTCTTCAATTTTTATCATTTGCATTATACTTTTTATGTATTGATTACAATGCAAAGATATACGATTTCTCTTGGATTCCGGTATGTAGGCAAGAAAAAAGGGACTCCCTTGCGGGAATCCCTTTTCAATGGTCAAGATTTTATTGTATTTGCTCTAAATTATTTTCATACAATTTTATAATGACGCTTATTAATGTCCATGTACACTTTGGGGATAATATCTAAAAGTTCTTTTATTGTTTGTGAATACTCTTCTAACTCTTTCCCAAAATTCGGTCGTGTAAAATTAAGAAAGTTCTGCCATTGATAATTACCGTGATTTTTTATGGTTTCAATCTGCGTCCAAACATTTTTATTCTGAAAATTCTCATTAACACCAATATAAAACAAACAATATCTTAACTGACACAAATTCATATGAAGTTCTTCATCTATAATCGTACGATACGGAATCGCAAGAATAGCATCTATATTCCTATAAACTAACTCTTGTTCTTCATGCCATAATTGAAGTTCCGTATAAGTTTGAGTTGTTTGGAAACCAGCATCTCTTAGTTCCTCTATAGTAAATTTCTGTGAGTTTTCCAATTGAGTGAAATTCGTATAATTATCACCTTGTGTGTTCTTTTTGTATACCAAATACGCTTGACTTCTTTGTAAACAATAATATAAATCTTGAATATATGGTTTTGAAATGGGTTTAGCTTTTTTCTTATAAAAAGAATCTGCTAATGGAACAGTAAGGAAATAAATAAGTATTCCAGTTATAATACTTGTGCAAATTCCAATAAGACAATCATTTATTTGATATATTTTATTTTCTCCCCATTCCAAAGGTCTAATTGTAAAGAACTGAAATATAATTTGTAATATAACTGCTACGCATATTATACAAATTACAATTAAAATATTGCGAATCTTTTTTCTCATATCTCTATTTTTTACTTATTTAACATCTTGTACTAAACGGACAGAGAACCCATCGGCACGAGATACGCCGGAGGAAGTCACACTATTTCCTCCCAGATAGTAAGGTTGGCCATTCAGTTGTGTATTAGCCGTACTTGACCAATAGTAGCCGGACTCACCAACGCGGTCCACATCCGTACCGCAACGACGGCCCGCAGCAGGAAGAAACACCGCACCATACGACTGCAAAACCATCCACTCATCCTGTGTGTACACATTGGTTGAATATTTAAGCTCTTTGCCAGATGTGAATTTTACCGACGATGGAGTTTCCCAACCGTCAGGCAACAATATTATTCCGTTCACGTTGTTCACACTACCATATCCCCAAAGGTCGCTTGCCTGTGCACGACCAGAAATCAAATAATCCCATTCGCTGTATGTGAGCGTACGCCACAATCCCTCTTGGTTTCCGCCGTTGGAAATTTTGTTATATACCCCCCAATCGTAATTCGTGCCTGCTATGCTTCCCGTGGCAGTTTTTGCATAATCGGAGGAGGTGCTACTCTCATATGGTTTTGTCCTCCCAAACCCGCTTGTTCCCCAACCGAACAAGTCTATCCAACCAGTATAAACATTGCCTATTTTCTTGTTATCACTACCTCCAACTGTTCCACCAGCTTTTCCAAGCTTTGGTTTTTGTGTTCCGACAAAATCCCATTGATTTTCAGCAAATCGCCATTTTTTGTTAGGACTCGCCTGATATTGCAAGTTTCCTTGTGAGAAATACACTTTTTTGGTCCTCGAAACGGAAAAGTCACTCTGTATGGCACCATCTACAATAGCAACTTTCTTCTTCGTGGTAAACGTAATCTCATTACCATACGAAGTCCCCTCCTTATTTATAGCGTATGCACGCACATAATAGGTTGTCCCTTCCAAAAGCGAAGAAAGCGTAACAGAAAAACTGCCTGTTCCTGTACCACTCGCTTCCTTATTGTCTGCAATTGTTGGATTTAATGAGGTTGCCCAACAAATTCCTCGTTCGGTAACAGAGGCTCCGTTGTCGGCTGTTACATTACCATCAATGGTTGCAACATCAATAAATACGTTCGTTGCTTGTAAGGTAGAAACACTCGGAGCCATAATTTTCATAGTGGTAAATGTAATTTCATCGCCATACGAAGTTCCCTCGTTATTTATGGCATAGGCACGTGCATAAAACGTTGTCCCGTCAGAAAGCGAAGAGAGCGTTGCTGTGAAACTGCCAGTTCCTGTTCCACTCGTTTCTTTATTATCTTCAATAGTCGGATTTCTGGTCGTATTCCAACATATACCTCGCTCTGTTACAGGTGCTCCGTTGTCTTTGTTCACTTTCCCGCCAACGGTGGCGGCATCGTATGTTATGTCGGTTGCCTGCACGGTTGTAACCGTTGGTGCAGTTGCTTTTGTAAAAGAAAACGTTATTGCCTGGTCACTGGTTATCACCGCCGTCTTCTTGCTAGTCTGGCTATAATAATATCCTATGAACTCAAATGTATCGCCTTCGTAAAAAGTAATAACATCTTCAACAGACTTTAAGAAAACATCTGATTTACTCGTAATAATCTCATAAATGCCAGGTTGTGAATTTTGCGTGAGCGAAAGTTTCAACGAAGCTGATTTGCCACCCGCCGTAGCAACCAACACGTACATACCCGTTGATGCACCAATTTGGAACGCATTATGCCCTGCGTCAACGTTGTTTGAGTAGCGTGCCACAAACGTGCCGTTCAACGAATACAGTGTAAGGGATAAATGCCCTGCTTTTTCCATATTCACAATCACCTCGTTGTTTGCCGTCTGTTGCAAAAACATTGGATTGTCAACTGAGGCAATCGGTGTTCCTTGTTTTTCCACTTTTTGCAATGTAATCACATTGTCAGGACTGTACAACATTTTTGTTTCGCCCGATGACAGATTCTTTACTTGTACTTTTTCCATTTCCACATTCGCCGAAAACGTAACCGTGTAGTTAGTTTGTGCGAATAAACTCGTTGCTCCCATCAGCAACGCTCCTAAAATCGAATAAAATTTTCTCATACGTATATATTTATTGAGTTAATATATTTTCAAACGATAACAAAAATACCTATTATTCAGCAGATTACGTGAATTCCACTGCCATCAAAAGGATTACAATTTTGTAATCAAAATGGATAAAATCTTAATTGAAATGTTGGAAGAAATTGTAGTCAAGTATTTTTGATATACGGAGTAGCACATCGGTATTGATTGACGGTTTAGAGAATATTTTGTACAAATTGTTCCTCGAACAAGGCATTTGCTTGGCAAGCCAGCTCGTACTGCGTCCCTGCTCCCGTAACTTAGCATGTATTAGTTGTCCAATGTGTATGTTTTGTGGTTTCTCCATAAAAAAAGCGTTTGCCGTTTCGTATTACGCTTACCAAACTTAGAAGGCTCCGCCAAGAACCATTGCAACTAATAAGCACGAAACAGCTCACGCCGTGCGTGAACATCTTACTTACTTATTCTCGTTGCTATAAAATTTGGCGGATTTTACTAAGTTGAGAATAAAAGCGTAAAGCTCAAATATGTTTTAAAATTCTATTTCTGTTTTTGTTCTTTTAAAATTTTGTTTCGTCAAAAGTAACAAGAAAATTGGCACGCAAAGCAAAAAATGGGAAAAGTTATTAAATTTGCATCATACCAATAATTTAAAAGTATGAACACTAATAAGATTGAAATTTATCAGACAGAAGACGGAAAAATCCAGTTGAATGTGCGTCTGGAGAATGAAACCATTTGGCTGACAGCCAATCAGATGGCTCTCTTATTCGGAAGAGACGAAAAGACAATTAGAAAGCATATAAACAATGTGTTTTCAGACGAAGAATTACCACAAACGAACAACACGCATTTTTTGCGTGTTGATGGAGTAAAACAACCCGTGGCATTTTATGCTCTGGACGTTATCATTTCGGTTGGATATCGTGTAAAAAGCATTGCCGGCACAAAATTCCGGATTTGGGCCAACTCTGTTCTCAAAGATTATCTGCTCAAAGGGTATGCTGTAAACGACAAACGCACCGCCCAACTCGGACAGGTAATCCAAATTCTGAAACGTGCCGAACATGTTTTGGATAGCAAACAAGTGCTTTCTGTTGTGGAGAAATATAACACAGCGCTGGATTTGCTCGATTCCTACGACCATCAGACCATGCAACGCCCCAAAGGGAACAAGAGTGTGTATGTGCTTACTTATGAGGAATGTATGTCGGTGATAGAATCCATGCGGTTTGGTGACGAATCGTCTTTATTCGGGAAAGAAAAAGATGACTCGTTTAAAGGAAGTATCGGAAACATATATCAATCGTTTGGCGGAAACGACGTGTATCCCTCGTTGGAGGAGAAAGCCGCCAACTTGTTATATTTTGTGACTAAAAATCATAGTTTCATTGACGGGAACAAACGTATTGCCGCCACAATGTTTCTGTATTTTCTCGACAAAAACGGAGCATTATTCATCGACGGGGAAAAGACGATTGACGACTACACACTTGTGGCTCTTACGATTATGATTGCAGAATCCCGCAGCGAGGAAAAAGAGATGATGATTAGCGTGATTATGAATTGTATAGGGAAATAGTGATTATACGTTAATTTTCTATTTCTTATTTTAATTCATACTTTTTCAAATATAGGAAATTTGCTTTCTACGAGAACGATTTACCACAGAATGCAATGAAAAATTCTTGCATAAAAAAAGAGATGTAGCAATACATCTCTTTCTTATCATTAGCAAGGAAAATTGTTGTTATCCCATTACCACCACAATCTCATTTTCTTTTTTCATCTTGTCGAACGGAACCACGTTGCCTTCCACAGCTTTGCCGTTCAATGTGATGGAAACCACGCCTTTCTCAACTTTCTTAGGATTCTTTACGGTGATGTTCGCGATTTTCCCACGGAATTTACGTGTCGCCGTGAATCCTTTCCATCCCGGAATACATGGGTCAATCAACAGACCGTCGTAGTCGGGACGAATGCCGAGAATGTATTGCGCCGCCGTGAAATATGCCCACGAAGCCGTTCCGCTCAACCACGGACAACGGCTTTGACCAGCACGCATGTTATAGGTAGAACAGGTGGTTTGTGCATATACATACGGTTCAATCTGACGAACTTCCGCCTTTTCGTTGTATGCGGCAGGAAGATAGTTCTTGTAGTTTTTGAACGCACGTTTTCCGTGTCCCAAAATACAGTCGGCCATAATTCCCCAACCTTGCGTGTGCTGGAACACGGCGGCATTTTCCTTCATCCCCTTGTTGAACAACGGTGCCTTGATAACCGACGCCTCTGTTTTTTCGTATGGTGGGTCGCACAGAACCAAACCGTATTTTATAGCCAGATGTTTCTCAACGCTGTTCATAACCGTTTCGGCACGTTCGCCTGTTGCCTGACCGGAAATGATTGCCCACGAGTTCGGATTTAACCAAATCTTTCCTTCGTTCAATGGGTCATTTTTCGTACCGAAAATGTAGCCGTCTTCCTTGATTGCACGCACGTACCATTCGCCGTCCCATGCAACTTTGTCGATGGTCTTCGTCAACGTGGTCAAATGACCTTCCGCCCATTTCACTTCGTCTTTCTTATTCAAACGAGTACAAATGTCGATATAAACCGTCAATGCATAGCGAAGTTGCATTGCCACGAACACCGTTTCGCCTTTTGCACCAAGTACAAGACAGTCGTTCCAGTCGGCTTTCAAACCGCACGGCAAGCCGTTTTTACCACGACGGTCGAGGTTGAACTGGATGGCACGTTTCAGGTGTTCCAAAACGGTGCCTTCGCCCTTGTCGGAGAACGGAAGAACCTTGTTGTAATAATTGATGTCGCCCAATTCCTTCACGTAAGTCGGAACCGTGTTGAACAGCCACATGCAGTCGTCGGAACGGAAGTCGGCTTCGGGAGTCGGTGCCTCGTGTCCCGGATTGTGTGCAAACGGTTTCACAACAGGCATTGCACCACCGTTGGAGTTTTGTCCTGTCAACATAAGTTCAAGACGGTCAACAACTTCCTCTGGAATGTTGTGGATAACGCCGAGCATATCCTGAATCGTGTCGCGGTAGCCCATTCCGTCGCGTTCGCCACGGTAGATGAGCGAGGCCGCACGGCTCCACGCATACGTAATCAGGTTGTTGAACGGATTCCACATATTTATCATGCTATTGAAAGCCGCATCGGGAGTTTGTGCCGAAAGACCTTCGATACGTCCGTGCCAGTATTTCACAATTTTGTTGAATTCGGCTTCGACCTTGGCTGGCGTTGCAACCATTTTTGCCGCTTTTTTGCCTTCAACCCATGCTTTCCCGATACCGAGCACTACGGAAAATTCCTTTGTCTCGCCCGGTTGCAGGTCAACATCAACTTGCAACGTACCGCAACCGTTGTCGCCTTCGGTAAGGGAATTGTTACATTTTCCGTTAGCCACAACTTGCGGATTTGCATACGTGCGATATGCTCCCAAGAATTTGGCACGGTCGCTGTCGTAACCCGTAACTTTCTGACCCACAACGCCAATGAACGTGTGACGTGCTTGGTCTTTATTCTGGAAATTGTCGGGGTCTTCGGGCATATACAAGTTGCTGCCGTGGTCAACAAAGCCGTTTTTGTAGGCAGTCTTAATAATATATTGCGTATATTGCAGATTGTTGCTGTCGTCGTTCATATTCCAGTTTGACGCAAATTCAACATAGGTGAACGCACGCAGTTTGCGGGCTTTCTTGCCTGTGTTGGTGATTTTTACGTTCCACACCTCGAATTCCTGTCCCATCGGCACGAAATAAAGCGTTTCGGTCTTTATGTTGCTATATTCCGACGAAATTCTCGTGTAGGCCGAACCGTGACGGCATTCGCTCTTGTATTTGTCAAGCGGCTTGCCTACAGGTTGCCACGAACCCGACCAGAAATCCTTGCTTTCGCAGTCGTGGATGTACAAATAGCGACCGGGCTGGTCGAGCGGCACGTTATTGAATTTTATACGAAGAAAACAACCTTGCACCGACGAGCGGAAAAATGAATATCCGCCAGCGTTGTTTGTAATGATTGCACCATAGCGAGTGTCGCCAAGATAATTGCTCCACGAAGTGGGAGTGTCGGGTTTGGTGATGACGTATTCCTTGTGCTCGTCATCAAAATAGCCGTATTGCATACAATAAAGATTAAAAGTTACTATTCAAAAAATAACGTTTCAAAGGTACAATTTTTTATGAATTATTCTACGTCCTTAATATTTATTGTGATATTAAACGTCGCCGTTACGCCATCTTTTTCTAAAATCAGTTTCGGTGTAATGGTTGTAATATCTTGATTACTGGTGGCACTTATCGTCATAAGCGATATGGCGCTGTTTTTCTCTGCGGAATTGATTGTTAATGAAGCGATTATAGAAGAAAATACCGAAAGGAAATCAGATGCGGAAACAACATTTCCTTCTGTATCAATATAAAAACCAGAATTGTATTCTCCCTTGCCAACTTCTCCATACCATATCTTTATTTCATTGTTGTTGATTGCTTTATGAATCTGATAGGTAGTCATTTTAAAACATTGACGCAAGTCTTCTGTTATATCAATGCTCGTAGATTCCCAATCTTCGCGTGGAAACGAAACGGAGAGGTCTTTTTCTATCGAAGTCGGAGTTCCTTCGGGGGCAGTTTCAGGGTCTAAATAATCAAGAAAATTGATTGTAACACAGTTCTCAACAATTTTGTTATTGTACAATATATAGAATTTGATGGTCATTGTGCCGTTTGGCTTTACCTCAGTTTCCATTTGCTGAATGCTTAATTGTCCATCCAGAACAGTGGCATATATTACAGTCTCCAACAATGATGATGTATAATCTCCATTTTCATTGTAATAATAACAGGGCTCTTTGGTAATAGTTGATACATAAACTGTTTCGTAACCACGTTTACCTTCGACCAACCAAATCACATCGTCCCAAGAACTTGCCCCAAGTGCCGACAATGTCGCTTCGGCATTGAAATCATCTATGAAAACTTTTTGTGACTGGCTTGTGACAAGATAGTCAACCGACATTGTGTTGGTGGCGACAATATGTTGCTTGTCGTTGAGGTCAATCACGTAAATAGTGAAGATAATCTTCACGCATTTGCCTTGGTATCGTAATGCCTCGGTAATTTTTGTCTGGCAGACTTCATATCGGTCATAATTTAAGTAAATGTTGAATATACCAATGCCTTCCTTATATGTGAATGCTGACTGAAACATACCATTATATTTTTCGCACACGTCACCGTTTTTCTCCCACCAATGTCCCCAATGGTATTGTGTATTTGAGCGTATTGTGTCGGAATTGGTAGAATTATTGATTGCCAAACAAGTGATGTCGCTTTTTTCTTTTCCTGTCAATGCACTGCCTAATTGTTCTTTATCAACGCCCAAGTATGCTGCTATGGTATTAAGATCAAGTTCAACTTGCTTTGAGTCATAATCTATTATTTCGTTGTTGGCAAACGTTAGGGAATATTCCAACACAAGGTCTTTGTTCTCCTTCTTCTCTTTTTCTGGAGTCGGGTCGTCTTTCTTGTCACAACTCACAAATAAGGTTGTTGTACCAATGAGCAAGCAACTTAAAAACAATGTAAAATTTTTCATAAAAATGATTTTTTTGATTTCTACAAAGATATAAATTTTTGATATACCTTCATTATGCCACTCCTCGCTCTGTCATAAGTTCTAAGATGATATAACACGTTGCATGTACTTAAATGTAATGTGGTTATTTAGGTCCTTTTTTACTTTGTAAGTATTTTCCCTCATTCTGCTTACTCTTTTGTACGAAATTCACGTAATTTTATATAAAATTTAAAGATTTTCGATGCTCTATGCTTACAATTTGAAATTATTTATATTTATTTGCATTGAAATTTTTAAGCAAAAGCATTGAAACGGTTACAAAATGACCGAAAAATGACGATTCTAATGTAAATCATAAAAACCAAAGGATATGGCAAATTTAAGATTTCAAGTGGTAGGCGAGGCATTCAAAAAGAAAGCGGTAGCCGTGGAAGCTCCCAAAGGTTTGACTTCGGAGTATTTCGGAAAGTATGTGTTTGGTCGTGAACAAATGGCCAAATACTTGTCAAAAGAAACAGTGAAAGTCATTCGTGACGTAATTGATAATGGTGCGACGTTGGATCGCGACATCGCAAATCACGTTGCCGCTGGTATGAAACAGTGGGCTATGGATTTGGGCGCAACGCACTATACGCACTGGTTCCAGCCGTTAACGGACGGAACTGCCGAAAAACACGATTCTTTCATTGAATATGCCGGTGCTCCGGGCGAAGGCGTAATCGAAGAATTTTCAGGAAAATTGCTCGTTCAGCAAGAACCTGATGCATCAAGTTTCCCAAGTGGCGGCTTGCGTAACACATTCGAAGCTCGTGGTTATTCTGCATGGGACCCTTCATCGCCTGCATTCATCGTTGACGATACATTGTGTATCCCAACAGTATTCATTTCTTACACAGGTGAATCGCTCGACTACAAGGCACCGCTTTTGAAGGCATTGAACGCAGTTGACAAGGCAGCCGTATCGGTTTGCCAGTATTTCGACAAAAATGTGAAGAAAGTGTATTCATATTTGGGTTGGGAACAGGAATATTTCTTGGTTGACGAAGGTTTATACGCCACTCGTCCTGACTTGTTGCTGACAGGCCGCACGTTGGTCGGACACGAATCTGCAAAAAACCAGCAGTTGGAAGACCACTATTTCGGTGCTATTCCCGAACGTGTTCAGGCATTTATGAAAGAAATTGAATTCGAAGCATATAAATATGGTATTCCTTGCAAAACTCGTCACAACGAGGTTGCTCCGAACCAGTTCGAGTTGGCTCCGATTTTTGGCGAAACAAACTTGGCAAGCGACCAGAACTTGCTCATCATGTCGATTATGAAGCGTGTTGCCCGCAAACACGGATTCCGCGTACTTTTACACGAAAAACCGTTTGCCGGAATCAACGGTTCGGGAAAACACAACAACTGGTCGTTGGGAACGAACACAGGCGTTGGCTTGTTCACTCCTGGCAAAACTGCATCGGAAAACCTTCAGTTCGTTACATTTATTGTGAACACGTTGATGGCTGTTTATAAAAACAACGCATTGCTCAAGGCATCAATTATGACGGCTTCCAACGCTCACCGTCTTGGCGCGAACGAAGCACCTCCAGCAATCATTTCTATCTTCTTGGGCTCGCAGTTGTCGGCAATTCTCGACAAAATCGAGAAAAACAGTGGCGACGAAGCTCTCAAAGTTGACGGAAAACGTAAAGTGAGTCTTGGTATCGCAAAATTGCCTGAAGTGTTGCTCGACAACACCGACCGTAACCGTACGTCGCCATTCGCATTCACAGGAAACCGTTTCGAGTTCCGTGCTGTGGGCTCTTCGGCAAACTGCGGCTCTGCAATGATTGCGTTGAACACTGCCGTGGCTGCTCAGTTGAAGGAATTCAAGACTGCCGTCGATGCTAAGATTGCAAAAGGCATGGGCAAGGAAGAAGCAATCTTCTCGGTTTTGAAAGCATACATTAAAGAATGTAAGGCAATCCGTTTCGACGGCAACGGCTACAGCGACGAGTGGAAGAAAGAAGCGAAAAAACGTGGCTTGGACTGCGAAACAAGTGTTCCAAAAATCTACGACGCCTATACTACAAAAGCATCCATCAAAATGTTTGAAGATTGCAAAGTTTTCACAGCCAAAGAATTGGAAGCCCGTAACGAGGTTAAATGGGAAATCTACACAAAGAAAATCCAAATCGAAGCTCGTGTACTTGGCGATTTAGTCTTGAATCACATCATTCCAGTAGCAACTCGTTATCAGTCAATGCTTTTGGATAATGTATTCAAAATATCGCAAGTGTATGGCGCTGCAAAAGCGAAAAAACTTGCCGCTCACGACAATTCAACCATTGAAGATTTGTCGGAACACATTTCGGCAGTGAAAGGTTTCGTTGAACAGATGGTTGAAGCACGCAAAGTTGCCAACAAAATCAAAGACGAAAAGAAAAAGGCACTCGCATATCAGGAAACGGTTCTGCCGTTCTTCGACCAGATTCGTTACCACGCCGACAAGTTGGAAATGATTGTCGACGATGAAATGTGGACATTGCCAAAATACAGAGAGTTATTGTTTATCAGATAATTAGAAACACGGGACGGCGGTTTTGCCGTCGTCCTTTTTACAAAAAACGAAATAATATGGAAGATTCTTATCAGCAGCAAGGTTTATACAGCCGCGAAAATGAACACGACGCGTGCGGTGTGGGAATTGTTGCACAGTTGCACGGCGGAAAATCGCACGATATAGTTGAAAAAGGTCTGCAAGTGCTGGAACACATGAACCACCGCGGTGCCGAAGGCATTGACGCAAAAACTGGCGACGGTGCCGGCATTTTGGTGCAAATTCCGCACGAATTTATTCTGTTACAGGGAATTGCAGTTCCCGAAAAAGGTCGTTATGGAACGGGCTTGTTCTTCTTACCAAAAAATCAAAGCGAAGCCGACAGTTGTATGTCGATTTTCAAAAACGAGATTCAGAATGAATCTCTTTCGCTGATTGCAGTACGCGATGTGCCTGTTGACAGCAGCATTTTGGGAAAGGGCTCGCTTGCTACCGAACCGCAGGTAAAACAGGTGTTCGTCACTGGCGGCGAAAGTCAGGACGACTTGGAACGAAAACTGTATGTTGCTCGTAAGAAAACGGAAATTGCCGTTATGAATTCGCCGTTGGAACACAAAAGCGATTTCTACATCAATAGTTTGTCAACAAAAACGATTGTTTACAAAGGTATGTTGACTTCGCCGCAGCTGCGCGAATACTACAAGGATTTGACTAACCCGAATTTCACCAGTGCCATTTCGTTGGTTCACTCGCGTTTCAGTACCAACACGTTCCCTACGTGGAACTTGGCCCAACCGTTCCGTTTGCTGGGTCACAACGGTGAAATCAATACTATAAAAGGAAACCGTATTTGGATGGCTGCCCGCGAAAGCGTGCTGAAATCCGACAAACTTGGCGACTTGAAGGAACTGTTCCCTATTGTTCAGCCAGATATGAGCGACAGTGCCTCGCTCGACAATGTGTTCGAATTTCTTATGATGGCTGGACTTTCGTTGCCACATGCGCTTTCGATGCTCGTGCCTGAAAGTTGGAACGAAAAGAATCCAATTTCCGACGATTTGAAGGCATTCTACGAATATCACAGTATTTTTATGGAACCGTGGGACGGTCCTGCCGACCTTATGTTCACCGATGGTCGCTATGCAGGCGGTATGCTGGACAGAAATGGTCTTCGTCCTGCCCGCTACCTAATCACAAACGATGGTTTGTTAGTGATGGCTTCGGAAACGGGCGTGCTGAAATTCAACGCGTCGGGAATTCGTGAAAAAGGTCGTCTTCGTCCAGGTAAAATGTTTTTGATTGACACTGAAAAAGGCGAAATCCACTACGACCCCGAAATTAAGGACACGCTTGCAAAAGCGTATCCATATAAGGAATGGTTGCAGAAAAATAGAATTGACTTGTCAACTGTTTCGTCGGGTCGTACGGCACAAATTGAGTTGCCGAACTACAAGGCGATGGTGAAGGAGTTTGGCTACACCAAGGAAGACATTGATTTTCTCATCACGTCGATGGCGTTGGAAGGCAAGGAACCTGTTAATTCAATGGGTAACGACACGCCATTGGCTGTCATTTCCGACAAACCACAACGGTTGTTCGCCTATTTCCGCCAGCTGTTCGCACAAGTCACCAACCCGCCTATCGACCCGATTCGCGAGGAATTGGTAATGTCTATGACGAGCTACGTGGGTTCTATCCACACGAATTTGCTGGAACCGGCTCCCGAAATTTGTAAGATGGTGAAAATCAAGAATCCGATTCTTACAAATATTCAGTTCGATTTGCTTCTGAACCTTAACTACAAAGGTTTCTCAACTACAGTGCTGTCAATGTTGTTCGACCCGCAGTATGGCGCCGAAGGATTGGAAAAAGCCGTTGACGAATTGTGCAAGGCAGCCGAAAACGCCGTGGATGCAGGCAAGAACTACATTGTGCTGAGCGACCGTGGTGTTGACGCACAACACGCCGCAATTCCGTCGTTGCTTGCGGTTTCTGCCGTTCACCATTATTTGGTTGAAAAACGTAAACGTGTGCAGACTGCCATTGTGGTTGAAACTGCCGAGCCGCGCGAGGTTATGCACTTTGCCTTGCTGTTCGGCTACGGAGCAAATATTGTGAACCCATATATGGCATTTGCCGTTTTGAAGGAAGAAATCAAAAACGGAAATATTTCTCTTGATTACGAAAGCGCTCAAAATCACTATGTTAAGGCAATCACCAAAGGTATAATGAAAATTATGTCGAAAATGGGTATTGCCACTATACGTAGCTACCGTGGTGCACAGATTTTCGAGGCAATTGGCATTGGCTCATACGTGCTCGACAAATATTTTAAAGGCACCAATTCCAAGATTGGCGGAATTGATATGAGCGACATCTATCGCGACATTGCCGAAGCACACAAACAGGCATTTGCACCCGATTTGGAAGAAACGTGGACAGTTACCAACGCAGGAAACTACGCATTCCGCAAGGACGGCGAACTTCACGCTTGGAACCCTGAAACAATCTCGAAATTGCAACGTGCAACTCGTTCGGGCGACTATGCAATGTTCAAGGACTTTACAAAGTCAGTTGACGAAAAGGCTCATCCAATGTGGCTCCGCGATTTTATGGACTACAAACGCAACCCTATCGACATTTCCGAAGTTGAGCCGGCAAGCGAAATCGTGAAACATTTTGTGGCAGGTGCCATGTCGTTCGGTGCAATCAGTGCCGAGGCACACGAGGCAATTGCCATGGCAATGAATAAATTAGGAACAAAAAGCAACACGGGCGAAGGCGGCGAGGATTCCGACCGCTACAAACCACGCGAAGACGGACTTTCTACTCGAAGCGCCATCAAACAAGTCGCTTCGGGTCGTTTTGGCGTGACGACGGAATACTTGGTAAACGCCGACGAAATTCAGATTAAAGTGGCTCAAGGTGCAAAACCGGGCGAAGGTGGTCAGTTGCCAGGCTTCAAGGTTGACAAAGTGATTGCAAAAACGCGTCACTCAATCCCTGGCATTTCGTTGATTTCGCCACCACCTCACCACGATATTTATTCTATCGAGGATTTGAAACAGCTTATCTACGATTTGCGTAATGTGAACCCGAAAGCTGCCATCAGCGTGAAATTGGTTTCCGAAACGGGCGTAGGTACGATTGCCGCTGGTGTTGCCAAGGCAAAAGCCGACCTGATTTTGATTTCGGGTGCCGAAGGCGGTACGGGTGCAAGTCCGGTAAGCTCTGTAAAACACGCTGGTCTGCCTGGCGAGCTTGGTCTTGCCGAAGCTCAGCAGACGTTGGTGATGAACAACTTGCGCGGCTTGGTTCGTTTGCAGGCCGATGGTCAGTTGAAGACTGGTCGCGACATTATCATTTCCGCTTTGCTCGGTGCCGAGGAATTTGGTTTCGGAACGAGCGTGCTGATTGTGCTTGGCTGCGTAATGATGCGTAAATGTCACAAAAACACGTGTCCTATGGGCGTAGCAACGCAAGATCCTGAATTGCGCAAACGTTTCTTGGGTCGTCACGAATATGTGATGAATTTCTTCAACTTCTTGGCTGAAGATGTCCGTGAACATTTGGCTCAACTTGGTTTCCGCACATTGAACGAAGCTGTTGGCCGTGCCGATTTGATTGTGCCGAAAACGTTCGACTGCAATTCGAAAATTAGCAAAATCGACATTTCTAAGCTGATTTACATGCCGAAGGAGGCGAAGACAAATCCGCTTCGTTGCGTGAAGAGAGGCATCAACGTGGTTGAAAGCAACATCGACAGCACATTGATTGAACAATGCAAAAAATCTATTGAAAACGCTTCGAAAACGGAACTTGACTTTGCCATTGAAAATACCGACCGTACTGTCGGGGCAATGCTTTCGGGCGAAATTGTGAGAAAATATGGCGAGGCAGGGCTGCCTGACGACACCATCAAAGTGACGTTCAAGGGCTCTGCTGGTCAAAGTTTTGGCGCATTCCTCACTCACGGCGTTTCGTTCCGTTTGGAAGGCGACAGCAACGACTACGTGGGCAAAGGTCTTTCGGGTGGTAAAATCGCCGTTGTTCCTGCCGAAGGCACGACTTACGCTCCTGAAAAGAACATCATTGCGGGAAACACAATCTTGTATGGTGCGACTGCGGGCGAGGTTTACATCAGCGGTCGCGTGGGCGAACGTTTCTGCGTGCGAAACAGCGGTGCGATTGCCGTTGTGGAAGGCGTTGGCGACCACTGCTGCGAATATATGACTGGCGGTCGTGCGGTGATTTTGGGCTCTACGGGACGAAACTTCGCAGCCGGTATGAGTGGCGGTATAGCATACGTGCTCAACATGCAGGGCGACTTCGACTATTTCTGCAACATGGAAATGGTTGAACTTTCGCTCCTCGAAGACAGCAACGACGTTCACGAACTGCAAAAACTCATCTACAATCACTACACCTACACGGGCAGTCCGATTGCAAAACGCATTCTTACCAACTGGAACGACTATGTTGACAAATTCATAAAGGTTGTTCCAATTGAATACAAGAAAGTCTTGCACGACGAAAGAATTGCCGCAATCAACAAGAAGATTGCCGAAGTTGAACGTGACTACTAATCATTAAAAATTAAAGAGTTATGGGAAATCCAAAAGCATTTATGACGATAGGTAGAAAAGAGGCGGGCTATCGTCCAATACACGAAAGAATTACCGATTTCAGCGAGGTTGAGCAGACGCTGAACCTTGAAGACAGAAAATTGCAGGCGTCGCGTTGTATGGACTGTGGCGTGCCGTTCTGCCACTGGGCATGTCCGCTCGGAAACAAAAACCCTGAATGGCAGGATTTGATGTACAAGGGGAAATGGCGCGAAGCTGTCGCAAAACTGCAACAGACAAGCAACTTTCCTGAATTTACGGGACGTGTTTGTCCTGCGTTGTGCGAAAAATCGTGCGTGCTTGCACAAACGGGCGAAGCGGTTACGTGTCGCGAAAACGAGGCGGCCTTGATTGAATACGCATTCAATCAAGGAATGATTGTCCCCCGTCCGCCGAAAAACCGCTCGGGCAAAAAAGTTGCCGTTATCGGTTCTGGACCGTCGGGATTGGCTACAGCCGATTTGCTCAACAAAATGGGACATTCCGTGACGGTTTACGAAAAAGACAACGCAATAGGTGGTTTGCTCCGTTTCGGCATTCCCGATTTCAAATTGAACAAAAAAGTGATTGAACGCCGTCTTGACGTGCTTCGTGCCGAAGGAATCGAATTTGTCACAAATACGCACATCGGTACCGACATTACAGGCAAGGAACTGCTTAAGAAATTCGATGCCGTTTGTCTTACAATGGGTTCGGGCGAACCACGCGACTTGCCTATCGAAGGTCGTGATTTGAAAGGCGTGTATTTCGCATTGCAACTGTTGCAGCAGCAAAACCACGTGAACGCCGGCGAGGAAATTCCCGCCGACCAGCGAATCACGGCAAAAGGCAAAAAAGTGCTTGTAATCGGCGGTGGCGATACTGGCTCCGACTGCGTGGGAACAGCTACCCGTCAGGGTGCCGCTTCGGTTACGCAGATAGAAATTATGCCAAAGCCGCCAATCGGATTCAACCCTGCTACCCCGTGGCCAAACTACCCGATGATTCTCAAAACTTCAAGTTCTCACGAAGAGGGTTGCGACCGCTACTGGTGTCTGGCAAGCAAGCGTTTCATCGGAAAAGACGGCAAACTTACTGGCGTTGAAGTTGCCGAAGTTGAATGGTCAAAAGACCCGCAGACGGGCAAAATGGGAATGAAGGAAACGGGCAAGACACACATTATCGAAGCCGACTTGGTTTTGTTGGCAATGGGATTCGTCCATCCTGTCCACACGGGCTTGCTCGATGAACTTCAGGTGAACTACGACCAGCGTGGCAACGTGGCTGTTGACGGAAACCAAATGTCGAGTGTTGACAAGGTTTTTGCCGCAGGCGACACCGCAAGCGGAGCAAGTTTGGTCGTTCGTGCCATTGCTTCGGGACGAAAGGCTGCTACGGCAATCGACGCATATTTGAAACAAAAATAACGGAACTGCAATCTCTAAAATTGACAAATTATGTGTGGCATCATAGGAATTCTCAATATAAAGTCGAAACCCGAATCTCTTCGTACCAAGGCACTTACAATGTCGGGAAAAATCCGTCACCGCGGACCGGATTGGTCGGGAATTTATGTAGGAAAATCGGCTATTTTGGCTCACGAACGCCTTTCAATCGTTGACCCTCAGTCGGGCAGCCAACCGTTGAAAAACAAGGAACAGACACATATTCTTGCCGTAAACGGCGAAATCTACAATCACCGCGACATTCGTGCCCAATATGCGGGAAAATACGACTTTCTCACCGGCTCGGACTGCGAAGTGATTCTTGCACTGTATAAAGAAAAGGGCGTCAGCTTTTTAGACGACTTGAACGGGATTTTTGCCTTTGTGTTGTACGATGCCGAAAAAGACGAATTCCTCATTGCCCGCGACCCGATTGGCGTGGTTCCTCTCTATATTGGCAAGGACTCCGACGGTACAATCTACGTTTCGTCGGAACTGAAAGCTCTTGAAGGCAACTGCGAATCGTACGAGCCGTTTTTGCCGGGTCATTATTTCTGGAGCAAGGAAGGCGAAATGAAACGGTGGTACAAACGCGATTGGGTTGATTACGAGAATGTTAAGGGCAGCTGTTTGGGCGTTGACGATGTGAAAAACGCATTGGAACGCGCCGTTCAACGACAATTGATGTCGGATGTGCCGTATGGCGTGCTGCTTTCGGGCGGTCTCGATTCGTCGGTAATTTCAGCCATAGCAAAAAAATATGCGCACAAACGTATTGAAACCGATGGCAAGCAAGATGCGTGGTGGCCACGTCTGCACTCGTTCGCAGTTGGCTTGAAAGGTGCTCCCGATCTGATTGCGGCACGCAAAGTTGCCGAACACATTGGAACCGTCCACCACGAAATAAACTACACGATTCAAGAGGGACTTGATGCCATTCGTGATGTGATTTATTACATTGAAACATACGATGTTACAACCGTTCGTGCTTCAACGCCGATGTATTTGTTGGCCCGTGTCATCAAGTCAATGGGTATCAAGATGGTGCTTTCGGGCGAAGGTGCCGACGAGGTTTTTGGCGGCTATCTGTATTTCCACAAAGCCCCCGATGCCAAGTCGTTCCACGACGAAACCATCCGTAAACTGAGAAAACTCTATCTGTACGACTGCCTTCGTGCCAACAAATCGCTTATGGCGTGGGGCGTGGAGGGTCGTGTGCCGTTCCTCGACAAGGAGTTTCTCGACGTGGCAATGCGCGTGGATGCGGAGCAGAAAATGAGCAAGGACGGCAAAATCGAGAAATGGATTGTTCGCAAGGCATTCGAGGATTTATTGCCCGAAAGCGTTGCGTGGCGACAGAAGGAGCAGTTTTCCGACGGCGTAGGTTACAGTTGGATTGACACGCTGAAGAAAATCACTTCCGAAGCCGTTACCGACGAGCAGATGGCTCACGCAAAAGAACGTTTCCCGATAAATCCGCCGATGAACAAGGAGGAATACTACTACCGCACCATTTTCGAGGAACATTTTCCGTCGGAATCGGCGGCAAAATCAGTGCCTTCAGTTCCTTCGGTTGCGTGCAGCACCGCCGAAGCATTGGCATGGGACGCCTCGTTCAAAAACCTGAACGACCCTTCGGGCCGTGCGGTGAAATCGGTACACGAAAATAGTTATTAGTCATTCATTCTTATACATGTCATTTGGAACGCTTTCTTCGCTTAGGCGGGGGAAGCGTTTTTGTTATTTGGGGTGTTTTTGAGTTTTTCATATTATGTAGAAGGCAAAACACTTGATGGCAAAAATTCCCTTGACCATCTGATTGAGAAAGGAAGCGAACAGTCCAACAGAGTTGTAATTGATATTGTTGGAACCACGAGCACAAATTATATCAAGACAATTATAGAGAAAGGTTTTGAAAGATATTCTGTATTGCAGGAGCTTTTTCTATTGAAAGGGTCCCGTTTGATACGGATAAATAGACAGATGTCACAAACCAAAACTTTTATGGAAAGTTTCAAAAAAGTATGGAATAAAAATAAATAAAGGGAGTTAAACCTCCCTTTAATAATCTTGCTTCACCGTAGTGGCAGATTTTCCGAACCTAATCGGCTTTTGCTCGAATGGTTCAGGGCTTACGCCTTTATGTTGATACATAAGAACGAGGCAAATATACAACACTGAATTTTGATTGTCAATATAACCAATGAATTTATTTGTTTAACAATTGAGACGCTTTTTCTCCAAAGAGCATCTTCAATGTATATATATTCATTCAAAACTATACCAGATTCGCATTGAAAAGTGTACCATTGGGGAAATCAAAGAAGCCGACATGATTAAAAATAATTGTTACTCGACGTGGCAATGCGCGACTGCATGTCCTCCCGTAGTTTTTCGTATGAAGCCTAATTCAACGGGAATGTTGTTTTCAAGAGCTTTTATTATTGCTGAGAAGAATTCATTCTCATTTTTATCTAAGTGATAATATTCTGACTGAACAACTTTTGAATATGAATGTGATAGTTCTTCACACAACGTGCTTAAAAAGAACCTCCACAGTATGCACGGCGGCAATGGCGGCGGTTTCGGTACGTAAACGGCTGTCACCCAAACTAACTGGAATCCAACCGTTTTGTTTGGCTGATTCTATGACGGGGGGGATGAAGAAACTGCCCAACTGCCGTAATGCGTTCTTCAATTTTTTTATTTTTGCACAAAATCTTTTGAGATGGAAACGAATGTTCAGATTTTGGTCGTAATGGTGGTGTATGCCTTGTTTCTCTTTATGTGGGGACTTTGGCAGGGACGTAAGGTGAAAAACTCGCAGGATTTTGCCATTGCGGGACGGTCGTTGTCGGGAGTGGTTGCCTCGCTGTCGGAACGTGCCACGGGAGAATCGTCGTGGGCTTTGCTCGGACTTCCTGGCGCGGCATACGCCACGGGACTCTTAGAAATTTGGACAGCAATTGGCTGCGTGGTGGGAATCATTCTCGCATGGACCATTCTCGCATGGAGAATCCAACGCGAGGCTCAGAATCTCGACGCAACCACGTTCACCGACTTCATAGCGAAACAGCATGGCGACAAGGCGCAACTTATCCGTGTCACGGGAAGCATCACCATTGTGTTCTTTTTCTTCTTTTACATTGGTGCTCAATTCATTGGCGGTGCGAAAACGCTCAATAATCTGTTCGGATTAGACCCCACGTGGGGAATGATAGCACTGGTGATTTTGGTGATCCCATACACAATCTACGGCGGATTTCGGAGCGTGGCTTACACCGACGTGATTCAGGCCGTAGTTATGATTGTAACTCTGATAGTCACGCCAATCGTGGGACTCATCTACATTGCCCACCAGCCCGACGGTGCCATTTATGCGCATTCCATCACCGAAGCCTTGAGCAAGGCAGGACCGCAGTTCACCGATTTAAGCGGAGGACTCGACGGATTTGGCGCAGGCTGTCTTATAGGCGGCTCGCTTGCGTGGATGTTCGGCTACTTGGGCGGACTTCCGCAACTTACCACCCGTTTTATTTCCATCCGCGACGTGAAACAGGCAAAAATCGGACGTAACGTGGGCATTGTCTGGACAATATTTGCATACGTCGGAGCACTTAGCATAGGTTGGATAGGCATTGCGATTTTCGGTCCCGACGCAATTTCCGACCGCGAAAACATTATGCCTATTTTGCTTACGACGCTGTTTCCGCCAATAATTGTGGGCGTTTTGGTCACGGGGATTTTGGCGGCAGTCATTTCCACGGCAAATTCCGTGCTGATTCTTTCGGCGACGGAACTCTCCGAAAATCTTATCAAACCGTTGCAGAAAAACCAACACGACAGTCTTCGACTTTCGCGGATTGTTACCGCCGTACTTTCAATTTTAGCACTTTTGGTTGCATTTTTCTCATCGTCGGAATTTGTTTACACAATTGTGGGCTACGTGTGGGCTGGCATTGGCTGCACGTTTTCGGTGGTGATTTTGCTCACGTTGTTTTGGAAACGATTCAGCGGTGGGGCGGCAGTACTCACAATCGTTACAGGAATGCTCTTTACCATTGTGTGGATAACCACGGGAATGGATAAAATTGTAACCGTACGGCTTATGACATTCGTTGTCGCCGCCGTTGTTGCAGTTGTGGGAAGCTACATTTTTCCACGAAAAGGGTAGGAATTGCCACCAATCCCACAACGCATACAAATGCAAATCTATCTTATGCGTTCTCTAAAATTTCGTCAATGCAGCTGGGCAATTTCTTTGCTAATTGGCGTTGCTTGATGTACCAATAGCGTTCTTTTGGTTCCAAATAATGTCCAAGGTAAATCTGTTCCGATTGCCCTGGCGTTGGCACCAAAATAGCTTTGCAGTGCAGCTTCTCGTAGTCCATCACCGAACTGTAGCCAGCGCGGGAAATAATCAATTTGCTCCCGCAAATAAGTTTTGTGATTTCCGCATTCGTCGCAAATGTCTGTATCTTGCAGTTTCCAATTTTTGTGGAACTGTTGCGGTGTGCCACCACGCCACGGATAATGCATGATTTATACGGCAAATTGGGTAGAATTTCGCGCAGTTTCGTCTCGAAAATGCCCCGTTGAGGTTCTGGTCCCGATAATATCGCCAAAACATCAAATTCGGTGTCACATTCAATGCGCTCGCGTCCTGAAAGAGGTCCAATATAATAGCTGTTGGGAATTTTCCAACTATGCGACAATATGCCTGAGATGTTTTTTGAACCTCGGTAATCGGGAATCCAACATTCATCAAATTTGCTTATAATTGCTTTGTTTACAAGATGAAACGGATATTCCAAAAAACGGAAAATCCATGGCAACCGTACACGGATTTGGTGAGTTATAAATATGGATTTACAACGTTTGCTGTGCATCCCAAACCGATTGTCGGCAATCAAATATGTGGCGCCATATTTCTCAACCAATGTGTTCGCCAACCGCTCCTCGTTGTTTTTTATGCTGTAGGCTTTCGGTATTTGAATCAATAATTTAAAAAATGTGGAAACCGCGTTGGTACTGTACGAAATTCCGTATTCAGGGATTTGTTCGTGCACAAGTGTCGGAAATTCCTGCTTCAACAATTCCAATGAGCGTCCCGACGATGCAATAATGCATTTGTTGCCGTTCCGAATCAATTCTTGAATAATCGGAATACAACGCGTGGCGTGCCCCAAGCCCCAGTCGAGCGGCGACACGATTACTGTTTGGTTGCGTATGTCCGATACTCTGTTCATAGTAATTCCTTGCCGCAAAAATAGAATTATCTTTGATTCTTTTATACGATTACCGTCTATTTTTACGTAGTTTATGTAATCTGTTTTGCGAATTGACCAAAAAATAGTATCTTTGAACATAAAATGTGGTTTATGAAATCAGATAGTATTGTAATAATACCGACATATAACGAAAAAGAGAATATCGAAAAGATTATTCGACGTGTGTTTTCGTATGAAAAAGACTTTAATATTCTTGTTGTTGACGACAATTCGCCCGATGGAACCGGCACTATAGTGAAATCGTTGATGAATGAGTTTTCTGAACGGTTATATATATTGGAACGTACTGAAAAACAAGGACTTGGTCTTGCGTATATCGCTGGTTTTAAATGGTCGTTGCAACATTCCTATGAATATATTTTTGAAATGGATGCCGATTTTTCGCATAATCCCGACGATTTGATTCGGTTGTATAATGCGTGCGCACTTGATGGAGCTGATGCGGCGGTTGGCTCGCGGTATGTCACGGGCGTGAATGTGGTGAATTGGCCTATGAAACGGGTTCTTTTGTCGTATTTCGCTTCGAAATATGTCCGTTTTATTACTCGTATGCCTCTTCGCGATGCGACTGCTGGTTTTGTGTGTTATAAATCTAAAGTATTGCAGGCGTTGGATTTAGATGCGATTCAATTCAAAGGATATGCGTTCCAAATCGAAATGAAATTCAAAATTTGGGATATGAAATTCTCTGTCGTCGAAGTTCCTATTATATTTACCGACCGTAAGGAAGGCACGTCGAAAATGAGCGGCGGCATTATTAAGGAAGCCGCTTTTGGCGTAATTAAATTGAAAATACAAAGTTGGTTTAAGAAATAATATGGCGATTCTTCTTCATAATGGACAGATAGTTACCGATGGGAAACAATTTAAAGGAAGTATTCTTGTTGAAAATGAATATATTACAGATGTGTACCAAGGCGAAGTGCCGTCTTCGGTGATGCAGAATTCCGATGTCGTTTCGTGTGAAGGAAAACTCATCATCCCTGGCGCAATCGACGACCAAGTTCATTTCCGAGAACCTGGTTTGACGCACAAAGGATCAATATATTCGGAATCACGGGCGGCGTTGGCTGGCGGTGTAACCTCGTTTATGGATATGCCGAATGTGGCTCCGCAAACCACCACAATCCCCAATCTTGAACAAAAACTTGCAATTGCTTCGGAAAGGGCGTTTGCGAATTATGCGTTTTATTTTGGCGCTACAAACACTAACATCGACCAACTACGTGCATTGGACAAAAATTTGGTGTGCGGTGTAAAGGTTTTTATGGGATCAAGCACAGGAAATATGTTGGTTGACGACGAGGAAACCTTGCGGAATATTTTCTCCGAAATCCGCATCCCCGTTGCGGTCCACTGCGAAGACGAAAACACTATCCAACAAAATCTTGCCACGTATAAAGCGCAATTTGGCGATGAAATTCCGTTCCATTTCCATCCGAAAATTCGTAGCAACGAGGCGTGTTACAAATCAACAAAAAAAGCTGTGGAATTGGCGAAACAATGCGGTACACGCCTACACGTCCTGCATTTGTCAACTTCCGACGAAATGGAATTGTTTTCTTCGGATCCGTTGGCTTCAAAACAAATTACTGCCGAAGTGTGTGTGCATCATTTGTGGTTTACCGACGCTGATTATGCCGAAAAGGGCGCGCTTATAAAATGTAATCCTGCCGTGAAATCGGAAAATGACAGAAACGCGCTCCGTAAAGCATTGCTTGACGGTAAAATTGATGTGATTGCCACTGATCATGCGCCTCATACGTTGGACGAGAAAATTCGCCCTTATACAAAATCGGCTTCTGGAATGCCACTTGTGCAACATTCTGTGTTGGCAATGCTCGAATTATATAAGCAAGGTGTTGTTACTCTGCCTCTTATCGTTCAGAAAATGTGTCATAACCCGGCTGATTTATTTGGCATAGAACAACGTGGCTATATTCGCAAAGGATATTATGCCGATTTGGTTGTTATTGATTTACAGCAAAATACACCCGTTACAAAAGACACTATATTGTATAAGTGTGGATGGTCGCCGTTTGAAGGCACAACATTTTCATCGAAAATTGAAAAAACGTTCGTCAACGGAACTTGTGTGTATGAAAATGGTACGATTTTAGATATAACAAAAGCAAAACAAATAACGTTTAAACACTAAAAAATAGAAATATGAAGAAATACATTGTGCTACTTGGACTTTTTTTTGCAACCAATTCTCTATTTGCCGACGAAGGTATGTGGTTGCTGAATATGCTTGACAAATTAAATTTACAGCAAAAAGGTTGCAAACTCACGCCAGAACAGATTTACAGCATTAACCATTCATCGTTGAAAGATGCGGTTCTTGGACTTTCGAACGCCGACCGTCCGTATAATTTCTTTTGCACTTCGGAATTGGTTTCGCCACAAGGATTGCTATTCACTAACTATCATTGTGGATTCGATATGATTCAAAAGCACACCAGCATCACCAATAATTACATAGAAAATGGGTTCTGGGCGATGAACGCCGACGAGGAATTGCCAAACGAAGGAATTTTGGCGACACGCGTGGTTGCAATGTACGACGTGACCGAACGGGTTCTGTTGGCTTTGAACGAAGCAAAAATTCCAATGCAAGATACTGCAGCTGTGTACGACGATGACAATGAAAAGGAAATTTCACAATCGTCGAAATCGATTTTTGAAAAAATAATTGCCAGTGTTACCGACACGTGTTCCTATGGCGCTTCGGTAAAATCTTTCTTCGAAGGAAATCAATACTTCCTGTTTATCTACGAAACATTCAAAGATGTACGTTTAGTTGGCGCGCCACCTCGTTCAATAGGAAAATATGGCGACGAAACCGACAACTGGATGTGGCCACGTCATACTGGTGATTTCTGCGTGCTTCGTGTATATACCGACGAATCGGGGATGCCATCTGAATATTCGACAAAAAATAAACCTCTTTCTCCGAAACATTATTTGCCTGTTTCGCTAAAAGGTGTGAACGAAGGTGATTATGCTATGGTGCTTGGTTACCCAGGCACAACAGGCCGCTACCGTTGCGAAGCTGATGTGCGCGATTTTCTTCGCTTGGAAAATTCTACGGTAAAAATTATAGGCGATTTGTGCTTGGACACCTACCATAGATATATGGACAACGATACATCAATCTACATAAAATACACCGCAAAATATGATATGCTCAGCAACTATTGGAAATACAGCATTGGACAAAATAAAGGTATGAAAAATCTTGATGTTGCTGGACGGAAAAAACAGCAGGAGGATACATTGAAACAATGGATTCTTGCCGATTCCAGCCGAATTGAGAAATACGGAGCCATGCTCGACACGCTTTCGTCCTACTACACCGAGAATGCATTGCTCAACACACGGCTTGAATTTCTGAATATTGGACTTCTGAATGTGGTGGAATCTATGATGTTCGCGTACGATTGCATTGAAATCCTTGATGCTATTGCCGCTGACGACCCTGTGGCGGTCAAGGAAGTTCAGGTTGCAATCAAGGATAGGGCAAAGAAGTTCTATAAAGATTATGATGCCAACGTTGACAAAGCACAATTTATCACACTAACCTACGGGGCTTGGAATAATCTGGGATATTACATCTATCGCCACAAAAAGTTCCCGTTGATGAAGAAATACCACGGCGATGTCGCAAAATATGCCGATGCGGTATGGGCGAAATCAGTATTTACCGACGAAAAACGCTTTAATGAATTTATAGAAAAACCTGATTATAAGAAATTTATAACCGACCCGATGTTCGGATTGCTCCGTTACACAATTAGTGAATATTTTAGAGTGAAGGATGCTTTAGACCATTCGGAAATTGATTCGGCACAAACACTTTATGTTGACGCAATTATGAAGATGAATCCTGATTCTTTGTTCTATCCTGATGCAAATTCCACCCTGCGTTTAACCTATGGCTCTGTTGCCAGCTACCAACCTTCCGATGGTGTTTCGTACAAATATTACACTACTTTGAAAGGTGTGATGGAGAAGAAGGACGAGAAAAAATTTGAATTCCATGTTCCTGCAAAACTCGAGGAACTGTATAATGCAAAGGATTATGGTCAATATGCCGATGCGAACGGAGAGTTGCCGGTTTGTTTTATCACCACCAATGATATTACGGGCGGAAATTCAGGTAGTCCTGTTATAAACGCCAACGGCGAATTGATTGGGCTTGCATTTGACGGAAACTGGGAAGCAATGAGCGGTGATATTATATATGAACCTATCTTGCAACGAACGATTTCCGTTGACGTGCGCTATGTCCTTTTTGTGATTGATAAATTCGCTGGAGCAGGCTATTTGCTTGACGAAATGAAGATTGTGAAGTAATTAGGATTTTTTCACATAAATCCACGCTGAAGCATAGTCGGATTTTCCTCGAAGCTGTTGCACAAATCGTTGTGCTTCGGCTTTGTCGGCGAAAGCTGATACATACACTTTGTTGCGTTCTCCTTCAAGTATGCCTGAATTGTATTTTTTCTTCTGCAATTTTTTCGCAAATTTTTTTGCATTCGATATATCAGAAAATGTTCCAACAACCACAAAGTATTTGTCCTCGATTGTAGCCGCAGGTTGCTCCACAGAATCCGACACTGGTTCTTCCACGTTAACCACAGACTTAAATTCGTGTGGACGGGGAACTTCAGGCAATGTGAAATCTGTCTCCACCTGCGTATGACGGAAAATTGATGCAAATTGCGGATTTTGCGAAACTTGCAAAATATTGGGTATCAATAATGCACCAAATAAAATAGGTGATGCTATGAAAAGTGTCTTCGCAACACCAGCAATTGTTTGCGCAGTTGTTAGGTTAGATTTTTTTTTTTCGTCTTCCGATAATTTATGTATCGAAAAATTGCGCAAACCAAACGCGTCGGCATTCCACGCAACAGACGACATGAACCTGCCATCTGGATGGATAGTACCCACATTTTCAATTATATACGGAATATTTTCTTTCAATGCTTTTTGTGCCGAGTCCGCAAATGTGTGTAATTCAGTTTGGATTATCGATTCTGGTAATTTTGTCTTTTGAGCAACAAATTGAACGAACGAATGCGAATCAGCACAATCGTTCGAAAATTCAACCACATTTTGCGGTGGCATGCAGGTGATGTCTTCTTCCTGAATCAAACGCGCCGACTGACGACGCATTGTAAATGTTCCAACTTGGGGAATTGCCGCCGTTCCTGTTTCAACTAACGCTTGCCGAATGAGAGAAGAAAAATCCATATTCATTTTTTGTGAATACAAATTTACCTTCCTCCACTATTTGGAGTTCAAAAAAGCGGAATGAGTTATTACTCAGTTATTAACAAGCAATCTGTATGCTTGATTGCAGGCGGAATAATACCATTTATTTCTCGCGAAGCACAATGCCATTCGTCTTGTAAAATACCAACGAATCGGCTTGGGCGTAAAACATTACGGCATCATATTGCGGATGGTTGACAAAGAATAGCTTTGATTGTTCCACACCCATCGCCATGCATGCAGTGGCAATGGCATCAGCATCAATACATTCATCGGCGATGACGGTAACGCTCAATAAGTCAGATGGATATGATTCTCCTGTGTGTGGATTGACCGTGTGCGAATATTTTTTCCCGTCGTTGTAGAAAAACTTGCGGTAATTTCCCGATGTTGCCAATGATTTATTATCTAAAATAACCGCAATGTCGCTTTGCAATGCAACTGGCAGATTATCAATTCCTTCCTCTGGACGGGTTATACCGATAATCCATTTCTTACCTTTTGTGTTCACTCCTTTCACACGCATTTCGCTTCCCACGTCAACCAAGTAATTTTCCACACCGAGCGAATCAAGATGGTGCGCGATTATGTCGCTGGAATAGCCTTGCGCATTGGCGTTTCCCGTTATCTGCACACGAGGGTCGGTTTTAATACATTTGTCGCCTTCAAGTTTGATTTTATCCATTCCAACAAATTGTAAAATACTATCAATCTGTTGCTTATTCGGCAACTTATGATGGGTAGTGTCAGGTCCGAAACGCCATGCATTCACAAGTGGTCCAACGGTAATGTCGAACATTCCATCGGTGAGCTTGGAAATTCTTTGCGATTGTTCGAAAAAATATCGAAACTGTTGATTGGTGCGCACCGTGGAATCGTTGTTGTTTATTTTTGAAATGATTGATTCATTAATATATATGCTAAACGTTGTGTCGAAATTTTGTAGAATGGAATCGAATTCCGTCTTTCGCATTTTTGTGTCCTGATACAGAACTCGATAATACGTTCCTTGCGCAATGCCAGTTACTTCTATATATTTTTTAGGTTCGGTGTGGCACGAGCAACAAAACAAAACAGCGACAACTCCAAGGAGACATCGCTGCAATTTTTTATAATTGACGTTCATCATTTTACGGTTTTTTAATAATACCATTCGGTGAATTTTCAATAAAATGCAAGATAGAATCACGTTCTGCCGATTGCGGAATCTGGTTACGAACCATTTCAAGCGCATCTTTCATAAGAACGCCTTTTTGCAAGAAAATCATATGGTATATTTCTTGGATTTCGGCGATTTTTTCCTCCGAGAAGCCACGACGCGAAAGTCCTACGGAATTCACACCAATATATTGAATAGGTTCTTGGGCAGCTTTTACAAACGGAGGTACATTCTTTCTGATAAACGTTCCGCCTCCAATGAACGCATGGTCGCCCACAACCATAAATTGTTGCGCACCTGCCTTACCTTCGATAATCACGTAGTCGCCAATCACACAATGCCCTGACAAAGCTGCGTAATTTGCAAATATACAGTTGTTTCCCACAATACAATCGTGCGCAATGTGAACGTAACCCATTAATAAACAATTGCTTCCAACAGCGGTTTTCATTTTATCGACAGTGCCGCGGTGAATTGTAACGCATTCACGGATTACCGTATTGTCGCCTATTTCGGTGGTGGTATGTTCGCCTGCAAATTTCAAATCCTGCGGAACGGCAGAAATCACCGCGCCTGGAAAAATATGGCAGTTTTTGCCAATCCGCGCACCTGGCATAATTGTAACATTTGGTTCGATGATAGTTCCATCGCCAATCACAACATCATCGTAGATATACGAAAATGGTTTCACAACCACATCTTTGCCCAATTCTGCTTTTGGGTCGATATATGCTCCTACAGAATTCATCGTTAATTTGTTTTTTGTGTAATTTGTGCTTTAATTTCTCCTTCCGCCACAAGTTGTCCAGCAACGAAAGAATACGCTTTCATATAGGCGATGCCTCTTCGAACTGGCAGAATCAACTGCAATTGGAACACAATAGTATCGCCTGGATAAACTTTTTTTCTGAATTTTACATTGTCAACACTTAAGAAGTACACCAAATAATCGGCGGGATTTTTTACGTGCGACAATGCGAACACGCCCACACACTGTACCATTCCTTCGAGCATTAGCACACCAGGCATCACTGGTTCAGCGGGAAAATGTCCTTGAAAGAATGGCTCGTCTGCTGTAACATTCTTAACGCCAATGACTTCGCTATCGGTAAGCGACACGATTTTGTCAACCAACTGGAATGGATAGCGGTATGGCAATAAATTTTTCAACGCCTGATTGTCATAAACAGGCTCTGCGTTCAGGTCAATTCTTGGTGCGGGAACTTTCGGCGTTGATTTGATACATTTGCGGAGAATTTTTGCAAACTCAGTATTTGCCTTATGTCCTGGAATTGTTGCAATAATATGTCCTTTTATTGGACGCCCAACCAACCACAAATCGCCAATCAAATCGAGCAATTTATGACGGGCAGGTTCGTTTTCGAATGCCAACGGACTATTATTCAATACGCCTTCCTTCTCAATTTTCACATCTGTTTTGTTGAACAAACTTGATAAACGGGAAATTTCTTCCTGCGAAACAGGTCTGTCAACAAACACGAGGGCATTGTCCAAATCGCCACCTTTAATAAGATTTGCGGCAAGCATCATTTCAATTTCACGAAGGAAACAGAATGTTTTACAGCATGCTATTTCAGTGCCGAAATCCTTTAAATCGCTCAAACTCGCAAATTGGTTGCGGAGCATAAACGAATCGTAGCTGATTTTCACGTCAACACGGAACGTGTCACTTGGATATGCAATAATTTCCACTCCACGTTCGGGTTCCGTATAAGTGACTTTTTCGGTAATTTCGAAAAAATCAATTTCCGCCTGTTGTTCTACTGTGCCAACACGCTGAAATTCATCAAAAAATGGTTTCGCACTGCCATTCAATATTGGCACTTCGGGACCATTGACTTCAATCAAAGCATTGTTGATGTGCAGAGCGTGGAACGAAGCCATCATATGTTCGATTGTGCTCACCACTACGCCGCCTACGCCAATAACCGTTCCGCGGGCTGTGTCAACCACATTTTCCGCAAGAGCTGGAATGATTGGCTGTCCGTCCAAATCAATTCGTTTAAAACGAATGCCACTGTTGGGGTCGGCTGGACAAACCGTAGCTGTCACAACTTTCCCTGTATGAAGCCCTTTTCCCGAAAATGAGACTTTCTGAGATAAAGTACGTTGTTTCTCTGCCATACGAATACTTTTTTAGTGATGCAAAAGTAGTCAATTTCCATTAAAATAAAAACAGAAAAAAGAGAATGTCACAAACCCAATCACGCAAGGGTTGCAAAGCATATTCTACCAAACTTGCTCGATTCAAACATAGGTTTGATGCCGAAAAGAAAATAAATGCCGGTATGATTGCTACATTATAAATAGAAGTGCATAAAAAAAGCACAACAGTCAAAACCGTTGTGCTTTTTTATTTTTAGCAACAGTTGTTTATTTTTTCACACGTTTTGTTGCTTGTTTTTTAGGCTGCTGTTGGTTGTTGTTAGCTGGAGCAGTTTTGTCGGTTGTTGTTTTTGCTCTCTTTGTGGCCTGTTTCTTTTGTCCTTGCGAAGCATTGTTCTTTGACGGAAAACAAACGCCGCACGCTGTTTTACCTTGTTTAGTAGCCTCACTTACAGCCACAAGTTTCTTTGTCCCTGTGCAGTTTTTCATGTCAATGCATGCTTCTGACTTGTGGTAAGTTGTGGAACTTGAACAAATCCATACATTTTGTTGTTGTTTACAGATTGAAGTTGAACTGAGTGTAAACGAGCACAAAAGTGCGATTCCAAGAAAAATAACTAATTTTTTCATCTGAGTAAATATTAAGTTTAACAAAATTAAAAATATATAGGTACTAAACAAATATAATGCCGTAATTTTTAATCAAAAATCCATTTAGGTTAGATAAAATATGTACATTTGCGAAACAAAAATTAAAGAAATGAACTCTAAAACTGGTGTTATTTGTTTAGTTCTCGCCATTCTATTGGCATTGGGACTGGGATTTTTTGCGTGGCAAAACACACAATTGAAGTCTGAAATAGCTACGTTGCAGGATACTGTGGCTGTGGCACATGTTGAAAAAGCAAAATTGTTGAGCAATCTCGACTCGTTGGAGGTCGAAATTAGAAAGCAAGTTGCTGCAAACGAGGAAATGGATTCTGTCTTGGCAGAACGTCTTGCTGAAATTGAGCAAACTCGTGCGGAATTGGCTGTTGCAAAGGCTGATGCGGCTCTTGTGGAGAAGTACAAAAAACAAATCGAAGTGCTGCGTGCCACTGCGGAACAATTCATCCGCGAAAACGATATGTTAAAACATAAAGTTGACTCGCTTGGTTTCGAAGATTCCATCAAAAAACGCAAAATCGACACGATGACTATCATTGATTATCAAAAGACACAACAAATTGAGCAGTTGTCGGAAAAAGTTGAAATTGGTTCGCAGTTGCGGATTAGCGACATTGTGGCAAGAGGCTACAACAAGAGTGGTAAGGTTGCGACAAAAGCACGCAGAACGGCAAAAATCGGCGTTTCGGGTACGTTGTTGAAAAACAATTTGGCTGAAGCTGGTTCCAAAACATTGTTTATCAGAATCATTGCTCCAAACGGCACAGTGCTTACCGCAAGCAATATCAACCAATTTGATTTTGAAGGTAAAACAATTATGTACACCGAAAAGAAAGAATTGGGGTACAACAATGAAGATGTGAAATTTGAAATCTTCTACGACGCGTCAAACGAAGTATTGGAAATCGGTACGTACCAAATTTCCATTTTCTGTGGAGGAAAAGAAATTGGAAAATCTTCATTAGGATTACAATAAAATTTTTAATATATTTGCAAGAAATAATATGGGAATCCCGAAAAAGCGGGATTCCTTTTGTTTTGCACAAATTAAAGTAAACTTATATTTATGGCTAAAATTTCATATGTAACAGAAGAAGGTTTGCGCAAATTGCAACAGGAATTGGACCAGTTGACAACAATTGAACGTCCAAAGATTTCTCAACAAATCGCAGAAGCCCGTGATAAAGGTGACTTGTCGGAGAATGCGGAATACGATGCTGCAAAAGAAGCTCAAGGTTTGTTGGAACTACGCATTTCAAAATTGCAGGAGACAATTATCAATTCGCGGATTATTGACGAGTCGAAATTAGACAATTCAACCGTGCAAATATTGTCGAAGGTTACCATTCGTAACACAAAAAACAATATGAAAATGCAGTACACTCTTGTGGCGGAATCAGAAGCTGATTTCAAAAGCGGAAAGATTTCCATAAATACTCCTATTGCAAAGGGACTATTAGGGAAGAAAGTTGGCGACATTGCCGAAGTGCAAGTGCCGGCTGGCAAAATTCCATTTGAAATAATTGAAATAACACGATAATAGTATGGCATCGATTTTCTCAAAAATAGTTGCTGGAGAAATTCCAGCGTATAAAGTCGCTGAAAACGACGAGTTTTTGGCTTTTTTGGACATAAATCCAATGGCAATGGGACACACTTTGGTGATTCCGAAACAGGAAATACCATATATATTTGAAGTTGACGATGATTTGTTGGGTCGGTTGATGGTGTTCGCAAAACGCGTGGCTAAAGCCGTTGAGGCAAGCGTCACCTGTGCCCGCATTGGCGTTGGCGTGGTTGGTTTGGAGGTCCCACACTGCCACATTCATCTGATTCCGTTGCAAAACTCGGTGGGTGAAATGAATTTCGGAGGTCCAAAACTTTCCCCTTCACAAGAAGAATTGGCTGCAATGGCTCAAAAAATACAGTCGAATTTCAAATAAGATGTAGATGGCAAAGTCGCAAGTGTCGCAAAAGCAAAAGATAATAATATATACGGAATCCAAGTTCCTCCCCGAAAAAAAGTACGTGTTCCAGGTGCTTTTTAACGAGATTCTTGGTATGGAGTATGAACTGTTTGACACTTCGGTAAGCCAAGTCTATAAATTTGTGCTACCCAACGGCATGTTTGTTGAATTTGCCGACGAATTTTTTACATATATCCCGGAATCAATTGGATATTGCTCGCGCAAGCATTTGCCGACAAAGGTCGCAGAACTAAAAAATGTGCTTCCCGATGAGGTTGTTCCGTTTTTGTACGGAAACAACACGCTCACCCGCCACGAACGGAATGTGTACTGCGGCGGCGACATTATTGGTAGCTCTTTTTTTATGTTGAGTCGCTGGGAAGAAATGATTTCTGAATCCTACGACCGATGGGGACGATTCCCTGAAAAAGATGCTTTCGCGGTGAAATATAACATCATACAAAAACCTGTTGTTCATATTTATGCGGAATTAGTGCGGCAGTTTTTTGCTGAATATGGTTGGGAAGTTCCTCAATGTCATACATTTACTAAGACAATAAGCCACGATGTGGACTATTTGTACAAATGGGGACGACCAATTGATTTTCTGAAAAGTTGTTGCGCCGATTTGCTAAAACGAATGTCGATTCGAACATTCAAATCGTCGCTGAAAATGCGTCAAAATGCGCAAGACCCATACGATGTGTACGCAAAATTGATGGATTTGAGCGAACGCCACGGATTGAAGTCGGTTTTCTATTTCTTGAACACCAAAAGCAATGAATGGGAACTGCAAACCGAACGCGGTCAGCGCATTATAGCTTCCATTATGGAACGGAACCACACTGTTGGTATTCATTCAAATTATTATTTGGAAGCCGATATTGAAAAGGTGAAAGCTGATAAAGAATTTTATTCGTCAATTTTGCATAAAGAATTGACACTCAACCGACAACATTATCTGAAAATGCGCGTTCCGCAAACCTTCCGAATGTTGGAACAAGTTGGAATAGAGCAAGATAGTAGTATGTATTATCCTCATTTCCCAGGATTTAGAACGGGTATGTGCATAGAACATTCCTTGTTCGATTGCGAAACACGCACTATAATGAAAATCAAAGAATTACCATTGACGTTGATGGATATTTCATTGCAACGGGCGCGAAAACACGAGGAAGCAATTTCTTGGATAGACCCGCTCATTGAAACCGTGAAAAAATACAACGGAAATTTTGTGTGCCTATGGCATAACAGTAGTTTCAACGCGTTGGAATGGGAATATCTTGATGGTATTTATGAGCATATTGTAGAAAAAGAATAACTGACTGTAAATGAATACGTTCGGCATAATCTTCAAAGTAGAGATTTTTGGCGAGAGCCATGGAAAACAAGTTGGGGTAATTATTGACGGTTGTCCTTCGGGAATTGCGCTCGATGAACAGGATTTCCAAACGGATTTGCAACGTCGTCGCTCGGGAAAGTTGGGCACAACGCCACGTATCGAAGCCGACGTTCCTCATATTGTAAGCGGTGTGTATGAAGGAAAAACCTGTGGCACGCCCATCACAATTTTATTTGACAATACAAACACAAAATCAGGCGATTATTCCAATTTGATGGACCATCCACGTCCTGGTCATGCCGACTATACAGGCATGGTGAAATATGGCGGCTACAATGACCCACGTGGCGGCGGACATTTTTCTGGACGTATTACGCTTGGTATTGTGGCGGCTGGCGTTATCGCAAAAAAAATCATCGCTCCAATTTCTATTTCTGCGGAACTTACCGAAGTTGGTGGCAGAACCGACATAGATGAATGCATTAAAGAAGCGATGCAACAGAAGGATTCCGTGGGCGGAATGGTCCGTTGCTCGTGCACAAACGTGCCAGTTGGCTTGGGAGAACCATTTTTCGATTCGGTTGAGTCGGAAATTGCACATATAATATTTGCTATTCCAGCTATTAAAAGCATAGAATTTGGTAGCGGCATAGAAGCGGCAAAAATGCGTGGCAGCGAACACAATGACGCAATACTTGACGCTTCGGGAAAAACGAAAACGAACTACGCCGGTGGCATCAATGGTGGGATAACAAACGGCAACGATATAGAATTCCGTGTGGCAGTGAAACCAACGGCAAGCATTGCGCAGGCTCAGAACACATATAATTTTGCCTCGGGTGCAGTAGAACCGCTCGAAATTGTTGGTCGCCACGATGCATGTATCGCCGTTCGTGTGCCCGTGATTGTGGAATGCGCTACGGCTATTGTTTTGGCTGACTTGATGCTTCGGTCGAAATAATTCGCTGGGATTAGATTACTATAGGGGGATTTCTAAATAAATATCCGTTTTTAGGTTCCATTTTAAATCAATAAACATATTGACTGTGTGGAGTTTTGTTGTTAACATACCAATCTTACAAATACTATTTTGATGCGTTATTGTTTGTGGATTTAGAATTAAAGCATATCTTTGCCGCCGTTAATTAATAAAATACTTAAACCTAAAACATCAAAATATGATAAAGAAAAAAACATTACGAGTGTTGTTTTGTGCCTTAGTGGCTTGTTTCTCAATTAATCTTTCCTTGTTTGCTGATACATATTCACCTGATGTCGTTTATACAAAGGGCGATGAAGTAACCGTGACAATTAATGGTACGACAATAACTGTTGTATATCTGAATGATAGTCCATCGTCTAATTTTATGCCATCAACTCCGTATGATGTAAACAATGGTTGGTTGTGGAGTGTGTCTCCCAATTATACAGGTGAATGGGTGGCATACCATTATATGCTATTCCCAGAAAGTCCAACAACTGTAACGCACGCAGGAAACACTTATCGGTTATTGAAAGAGGTATGGGCATCTACTACATCTCCTGCAAGTAATAGTTGGGCGTGGGAATGTTTGGATTGTGAATTGTCTTCTGCACAATCATGTCCAAATCCATTTGCGACGGATTATTTCCCCATTTCGCTGGCTCAGCAAAATAATGGCGATGATACAACAACGCCAGTTAATGCGAGTGGAAGTGGTGGAATCGTTCAAGGACAAGGAGGAAAGTTTATTGATATTGGACAACAGCGAGAATGTCAAACGCCCTTGTCATTATACAATAATGATATTTATTTTCGTGATGGGTGCGACCCTCATGCAGGGCTTGGTTATTATGGTATAGCAGACAACACCAATGTACCAGCACCACCGAAACGTTTGTTTGCCGATACTGATACCGACGGTCCTGTATTGTATGGTTGGAAAGGCGGGGCATTGGGTATTCGCCAAAGAAGAAATCTTTCAGCTGTAAATGGGGAACATATAGAAAAAATTGCTCTACAATGGACGCCTGATACAATATACATAGGCTCAAAGGATATACCAATGCAATTGAGAACTTATACAACAATTAACAGTACCAATATACCATCGAATAAAAGTGCAATATATGCGACAGGTGTTGATAAAACTCGTTTTTTAACATTCCATAATACGAATTTGGGTAAAACCACTTTTTCTGTTACGGGAAACGGAAATGTAACATTGAGTACAGAATCTGATTATTCATCGAATGCTACGGGAAACCATGCTATTCAAGTAAAAGGAACGCAACAAACAATGTTGTTGGGGGTAAATAGTAATACAGGTATTTCATATATGCAAGCATCTGATAATTCTCAGCAAAATAAAACAATTGCATTGAATCCAAACGGTGGTTCCGTAACAATTGGTACAACTAATCCAAGCCAATACACGCTTGCTGTTGCTGGTACTATTGTGGCTGAAGGCATTTATTGCAAATTGCAAAGTAACTGGCCTGATTACGTGTTTGATAAATCATACGAGTTAATGCCTTTAGCGTCAGTGGAAAAATATATTAAGGAAAATAAACATCTGCCCAATGTGCCTTCTGCCACTGAGATACAGGATTCTGAAATCTCTGTGGGTGATATGAATGCCATATTACTCAAAAAAATAGAGGAACTGACATTGTATATCATTGAACAAGAAAAGAGAATAAAAGAATTAGAAATGAAAAAGTAATCTCAATGAAAACATTTCGTTGTTGCATCTTGCTTATTATAATGGCATTTTGTTTTGTGGCATGTGATTTTCAAATTGGAGTATCTCATTTTTTGTTTATATATAAAGCAAAGGCTGATTACTCAAATCAAATATTTATATTTGTTGACTCTACAAGATCCCATATATATCGAAGACCTAAGAAAGACGAAGTTAAAGAATACTTGAAACCAATTAAATTACGTGATAATTATTTTATGGCTGACGAAGTCGTAAATCGTAATGGATGGGAACCAACATTTTTCTGTGAATGTGTTCCTACAAGTTTAACAACAGACCATGCTGACGCATTAGATACTCTTACAGATGAACAATTGTTGGATTTGGTTGTAGATTTTGAACCCTATTTGGAATTTTATTCGACAAATAGGTTGAAATCCATCAAAAAGATGAGCAATGTGGATAAATGTAATAAAATAATTAAAGATGGTAAACTATCAAAATATATGAAACAAAAAAAATTTTCTTCAACCCAAGGTTGTCATACCTGTCCAAATTGCATGGAAGTAAAATAAAATATAACACAAAAATACTATTATGTATAACATATTAAAAAAAGAGGTGATTGTAATCCAACTATTATGCTACTCTATCTTTTGCTTTTCGCAAAACGTACAAATGGAGGATGCTAAGAACGTTTCAATCAACCTGATGACCTCTTTAGATATTTATGATAAAAGCATTAACGATGTAATTCCAATATACAAAAATGATACTCTTGTATATTATATTGTAAACTTTAGTGAAAACCAAGGATGGACGATAGTATCTGCTACGACAAAAACAAGACCTATATTTGCATATTCAGAATCGGGACATTTCTACGAAAACTTGGAACTTCCTCCTCCCCTAATACAGTTGTTATCGTCATATAAAGAGGAAGTATTAAGAACTCTTTCATACGATTCTATATTTGTAGTGGACGAATGGAATAACTATTTGTATCCCAAGAGAAGATTATTAAAATCTTCTTCTCTCTACGAAAACAACGATTATTTTTTATTACTTGATATACCAAGCAGAGGAGGTGAAGTTTTGTGGAATCAAGAAACAAATTCAAATGGAGGATGTAATCCATCGTATAATAAATATTGTCCTACATTGCCAGCAATTCTTGATGGGTGTACATGTGGAAAGAAGGGAGCAGCTGGCTGTGGAGCAGTCGCAATGGGACAAATAATGTGGAAATGGGAATGGCCTAATTCGTATCCTTGGCGACGTATGCCTATACAATTGGAAGAAGGAGATAGGGATGATATACCTCTATTATTACGTGACTGTGGGGAGAGATGTAATATGCATTATTTCTGTCCAGGCTCGTTTACGACTTTACAGGATTTAGTTGACGCATTTGACGATTTTAATTATAAAGGAATTACAGGAATAAAACATAAAGGGTGGGAATATGGAGATGCATGGGAAAATATTATTCGCACGGAATTAGATTGTGGTCGTCCTGTTTTATATAGAGGAGGTGAAGTCATAGAATTTGGAGACATGGGAAACGTACACTATTTTGTGATAGAAGGATATAATCGTAAAAATCCTAATTTTTTTTACATTAATTGGGGCTGGGGTTATGAAAATAATTATCATGAAGATGGATGGACACCATCTAATTACACATTATCTGATTTAATATCGCCACAAGATGATAATTATACAGATAAGGCAATGGCTATTATTGGGATTTCTCCAACAATAAAAAATACTCCTACTACAATAAGTTCATTAAATGTAACTACGGTTTCCGACTACGAAAACATTGTTGCAAGACAAAATATTATTTTACAGAATCCCCAAACACATAAAATCTCCGTAAAAAAAGATGGTACTATTTGTGCAAGGGCCGGAAATTCTATTTATTTTCCTCCTGAATTTGAAGTTGAATTTGGAGGCACTTTATATGCTGAAATAGACACTAGTTTAGCACAAGATTGTAACATTGAAATTGTATCCAAAAGTAATGCACTGTGTATGAATACAGTGAGTAATCATGAATTTGTCATTTTTCCTAAAAATGCAAATTCATATTCTATTACGGTTTGGGATAGAAGAAGTAAATTATTATATCAGAATGCAGGGCTAATTTCTGATAGAAGTATTAATTCCTTATGGGATGGAACGGGAGTTCAGAGCGAAGGTGTTTATATGGTTGAATTGGTTTTAAGAAATAATTGTGGAGAATTTTTACGTGAGGTTTGTGATGTTACTGCCTTATATGGTTGTAGAGAAGCGTCAACAAAATCATATAGTATAGAGGAACAAACAGATGAAAATACGTTATTAAGTACTAATGAAACACCTATGGACAATGTGATAATATATCCAAATCCAACAACAGGCAGATGCTATATTGAAGTGAAAGATATTTTATCATATTCTTATAAAGTATATAACTCAAATGGTCAAAAAATCATAGAAAAAAACAACGTGTATTCTCCTGTAGAGTATTTTGATATTCCTGATAATATACATGACTACAGTATTGTTGAAGTAGAATTTGATAATCAAAAGGTTTATCGGAAGATTATTTTGAAAAAATAGAAAATTCTTATAAATGAAGCGAATTCTATTTAGTATTATTTGTGTGTTTATAACACACCTTTTTTATGGGCAATCCACATTTTTCAACATCTATCCGTGTTTATGACACATTCAGATGGCTAGCCAATACTGTTGGAACTAATATTACCGTGAAGTATCATTTTAAGCCAACAAATAAAATAGGAGAATAAAATGAGACGTGTTTGGCACATATGCATTATAACATTACTATTTTGTGGTTGTTGTTCAAAAGAGTATTGTGTAGGATTTGACAAAAGAAACGCATATTTTATACCTAAAATAGAAGAAGGTGTATTCTGGAGCATGACCCCCAATGATTATGAATGGTCTTTTTACAAAACAAAGATTTCTGTAACAGAACCAACACAAATTTCTTCGTGTGACGATTGTGATTGTGAATGCGATAAAATAGTATCTTATACTGCTCGATTCGGAAATATTTATAATGTACGACAAGAACAAACCGATTCGTATTTAACATACGACAGAAATAAAAAGAAAGATATTATATACATTCTAAATAGTTCTAACACCAATACCAATCATATAACAGGGCAGTTTATCTTTGAGAACGATACAGTTTCTTTTTCTTACACGGTCAACAACGATATTATTTCCTCTTCTAACACTATTCTTGATTCCATTGAGATAGATACCACAACATATTATGAGGTTTTGGAATTACATGGGAAAAAATATTCTACCATCTATCTTGCAAAAGATAAAGGCTTTATTCAAGCAATATCCTCTGATACTGTATGGACAATAAACGAAAATGTCAAATACACTGATTTATTATATCCTAAAGATATTTAGTCAATGACATCAACAATGGGTTTTATTCAAAACATATTTGCAAGAAAAAAATCGTTGTCAGCCATAGCGCGAAAAACAGGCTATGTGCGTGACCAAATGGGAATACAAAATAGATTTTTGCGTGAAAATCAACAGTGGCAGAGCCATTTGCAAAATACCAAGCAATATATTATTGATTATATGCAACAACTTCCATCGAAAACTTCAGTCGCCGTGCTTGGTAGTGGTTGGTTGCTCGATGTCCCCATTGATGATTTGGCACAAACATTTCAACACGTGTACTTGTTCGATATCGTTCATCCTGAACAAATTACGGTACGTATGCGGAAATATCCGAACGTGCATCTTGTGGAATGCGACTTGACAGGTGGAATAGTTGGATTTGCTGAAGAATCCAAGACTTTTGCGGAATTTTTAGAAAAAATACCGTCAGCGAAATTGTCGATTGATTGCCAAAACTACGATGCTGTTTTCTCTGTTAACATATTGAATCAGTTGGATATACTGCTTTGCGACTACCTCAAGGAAAAATTTTCAGTCGGTGAAACAGAACTATCACAAGTACGGAATTTCGTGCAACAATTCCATATCGACAATCTTCCGATAGGAAAAACGTGCTTGATAACCGATTATGCCGAAGAGAATATTGGCGTTGATGATGCTCTTGTTGAAACTAAGAGATTGTTATACTGTACGATACCTCCGTCTAAACAAAAAAAGGAATGGCTTTGGATTTTCGACAGCAATCAAAAATATCATTCGGGGAAAAACACGAAATTGAAGGTGCAGGCAATACAATTTTGAAAAAATAATGTTCGTAAATGAAAAATTTATATTTTTACGATTCTAAAATATAAAAAATGAAAATTCAAAAATATGTGTTGATTGCTTTATGCGTGTTGCTTTCATCGTGTGCGCAGGCAAAGGATTCTAAGGAAATTCATGCTTCATCGTTTATGAAGGATTTGAAAAAAGGAAAGAATGTTGAGATTGCCAACAAAATCATTCTCGATGATGTTGATTTTACCTCAATCGAAAAACTTCAAATGCTGAGTGCCAATCAGATACAAAATGTTGTGGAAGGAAACGTGTGCTTTATTAATTGTATCTTTATGGGCAAAGTTACTGCCACAGGCAAATACAAATCTGTTGATGTTCAAACGAAATTTAATAATAATGTGATTTTTGAAAACTGCGATTTCCGTGGCGATGTTTCGTTTGATAACGCAGTAGTAATTGGTGCTGTGAATTTCCAACAGGCAAAATTCCGCAAAGCGGCTTCGTTCATTAATTTGATGGCGTGGACGAAAGAAGCGTATTTCTCTGAAATTGAGGCGGAGGAAGACATAAATTTTATTTATGCAACATTCAATGGTAGTGTTTATATGCGCAATGCAATTTTCCAAAAATCTGTTTCGTTTCAGGGAATGACAGTGCAGGGACAATTTGCCGCAAGTGGAATGAAGTGCGCGCAATCGGCTGAATTTGATATGCTTACGGTTGGTCAACGGGCTATATTCAATTATTCCACATTTGAAAAACAACCAACGTTCATCCAAGCACGATTCCACGATGATGCGGAGTTTGTTGGCATCACGTTGCAAAATTTGAACGAAGTGTTTGAAAATACCTATGTTGATGGAAAATTGCTGGTTGGAGAGTCGGTTGCGCCTGCTCGATTAAAAGTGGAACAAAATTTGCTACAGAAACAAGAAAATTAAAAATTGAACGATATGATACAGAAATTTAAAAAATTGTGCCTGCCCATCCTTTTGAGTGGTTGTATCTTTTTACAATCGTGTAGTGACGCGTTGCCAATATTAGTGGAAATATTGGCTGTGGCGGCTTCTGGATGGTTGATTGACGACGAGGATATGGACAATATTCCTGAAGACATCGTGATTATTGACCCAGATGAAAAAGGTCTGGCAAAGAAAGTCGATTTGTCGATGAAATTTCCTCCAATTGGAAACCAAGGAAACTACGGAACGTGCGTGGCTTGGGCGACTGGTTATAACATGAAGACAGCATTGGATGCTATTGATAAAGGTTGGTCTTCATCGCAGTTGTCGAGTACATCGAACCAAACAAGTCCTGCCGATTTGTGGGCAGGTATCCCAACAGCGTCGCGAGGTACGGGTTGCAACGGTTCAAATTTCGAACCAGCTTTGAACGCCTTGATAAACAAGGGGGCGGCTTCTATGGCAACTGTGCCATATTCAAAAATTAACTGTTCGTCAACTTCGCCAAAAGGTAATTCTTCGATGAAATTGGCAAACTACCGCAAAATTTGTAGCGAAACCCAGGGCAAAGATGTGAATAACTTTAAACAATACCTGAGCCAAGGCCGTCCAATCTTGATTGGCGCAAAATTGGGCGATAAGTTTATGTCGTGGAATAGTTCATCGGTAATTAAATCCGATACATATTTGAAAGATGGTATGCAGCATGCATATCACGCTATGGTATTGAGCGGTTACGACGACGATAAACATGCATTCCGTGTAAGAAACTCGTGGGGGCCGTCGTGGGGCGATAACGGCAGCATTTGGGTTGATTACGATTTCTTCCTGAATAGCTTTGTATTTGCTGCGTTTGTTGCTCAAAACGAAAGCAGTGTTTCATTTTCGGGTTCCACCATTGCTTCGGAGGACTTGACATCGGGCTATGATTTGTTGGCTTATTCTGCGGAGGATAAAGTTGATCCAGATGGCGAATCAGAGCAGGATAGAATTTTCGAATATGCAATCTACAATTCTGGAACGAACACAATTAAAGCAAGCCAGAAATGGTCGGCTGTATATATGTATTACAATGCAAGCAATGCAAAAGATTACCAAATCATATATGAGGATTATTACACTGATGAATTTGGCGATAATGATGAACACATGGATATATTGCCGGAAAATATGACGGATGCAATGTGTGGTGGCTATTGGAACAACATTGACGTAGCACCTGGTAGCCAAATCGGTGAGGCGTATGAAATAGCCTACACAATGCCTGAAATCACAGGTCGGTATTATTTAGTGGTGTTTGTTGATGCATTCGATGCAATTGCCGAAGGAAACGAGGACAACAATTTCTACTTCATAACAGCTGAAAACGGCAAGCCACTTGAATTTGAAAACGGTGTATTGAAAACCGATTTGAAATCGTCAACATTGAAGGCACTGAAAACGCCGAAAGCATTTGGCGATACCGAGCACCAAACGCCAATTTGTAGAGCGAATCCGAACGCATATTCGCCAGCGGAAATCAGCCGATTGATTCTTCACGACAAATCAACTGGCGAACTTGATGCAAAAGTTGCCCAATATCGTTTGAAATCGGCTACAACCCGTCCAGCTCGAAAAGTATTGAAAAAATAATTTCGAACAACATACAAAAACAGAGCCATAGGATATTTCTTATGGCTCTGTTTTATTTTAGGAACATGTATAATCTTTATTTAAACGATTTCAATCCGTCAAAATCAAGTGTCGCAAAGTAATCGTTAACCGTTTCGGCACGACGAATCATTTTTACCGAGCCGTCGGTGCGGAGAAGCAATTCAGCCGAACGAAGTTTTCCGTTGTAGTTGAATCCCATTGCATGACCGTGTGCACCCGCATCGTGAATGGCAAGAATGTCGCCAATCTCGATTTCTGGCAGATTGCGTTGGATTGCAAACTTGTCGTTGTTTTCGCACAACGAGCCAGTCACGTCATATACGTGGTCACACGGCTGATTTTCCTTTCCCAACACGGTAATATGATGATATGCTCCGTACATTCCCGGACGCATAAGGTTGTTCATGCTTGCGTCGCAGCCCACGTATTCGCGGAATGTGTGTTTCAAGTGACGGACTGTCGTAACCAAATAGCCGTAAGGACCAGTGATGAAACGTCCCGATTCCAGATACAGTTTCACAGGTGCAAGGCCGTTAGGAACAAGAATCGATTCGTATTCCTTGCGAATGCCTTCGCTGATTTTGAACACGTTGAGTTTCTTTTGCTCAGGACGATACGGAATGCCAAGACCGCCGCCAAGGTTGATGAAATCGAAGCGAATGCCTAATTGTTTGTGAATTTTTACGACAAGATTGAATAAAATTCGTGCCGTTTCGGCAAAATAATCCTCGTTCAACTCGTTGGAAGCCACCATAGTATGAATACCGAAACGTTTTACGCCGCGTTCCATCAACATTTTGTAGCCATCGAAGAGTTGATTTTCCATAAAACCATATTTTGCTTCTTCGGGAGTACCGATAATGGCATTTCCCGATTTCAGATTTCCCGGATTATAACGGAACGAAACCAATTCGGGCAAGCCGGCAACTTTGTCTAAATAGTCAATGTGAGTTATGTCGTCGAGATTGATGATAGCGCCCAGTTCCTTGGCTTTCTTAAACTCGTAGTCGCCAGTGTCGTTGGAGGTAAACATAATGTTTTCGCCAAGATTTCCAACTTGTTCCGAAATGAGCAATTCAGGATACGAACTACAATCGCAACCAAAGCCGTGTTGTGCCAAAATCTTTATCAGATAAGGATTTGGGGCGGCTTTCACAGCAAAATATTCGTGAAAACCCTCGTTCCATGCAAATGCTTTTTTTAATTCTTCGGCATTCTCAATTATCGCCTTTTCGTCGTAGATATGGAACGGTGTAGGATATTGTTTTATGATTTCCTGAATTTGTTCTTTTGTGAATGGAACTGATTTAGCCATTGTCGTTTATTTTTTATGCGGCAAAAATACGGATTATCAACAGAAATCAACAAAGAAGGAGGAATTTATTTATCGTGAATACAGCGTATTTTATTTCTTATGTTCCATTTCTTTTGGTGGCAAAAGAATTTTGCGATTAAGTGAGAGCAAAGAAAATGTATTTTCTTTGCCGAACGTGAGCAAAATGCCAAAAGGAAACGGAACCCAAAGAAAAGCCACCGAAAGTTTTTGATTTTCAATAAGTTAAGATAGTGTATTTTTTACACTAACTAAAATTTTATTAAAAAATGCTTTTTATATTGTTTTATTTTTCTTTACCTTTGTGTATTAATTGAAGATTACTAATTAAATGATATACTACCTTACATTTAACCTTTTTAAAAAATGAAATCATTTCAGTATTCAATTTTTTTGCTTTTGATAGCATTCACTTCGTGTACAGGAGAGTACGATGAAGACATTTCAAACGTAATTCAACGTAAAGATTCCGAAAAGACTATTGCAATTTCAGGTATAATCACCTCGGAATACAGTAAACAGACAATAGTTGTTTCACGGTCAATAGATTTTAGTGAACTCTATTTGTCTTCTGATGGTAATCCAAATAAATTTAAAGACGCTTCTTCAAATAAAAGAGTCTGTGGAGCAAAAGTATCTGTGGAAGTAGCAGGGAAAAAGTATGAGTTTAAGGAAATACATGATTCAATTAATTATTATGGAATGGCATACGTCGAAATATATTATGAATCCGTTGATTCGTTTGCTGGCGTTCCCAACCAAGAACATAAACTTGTGGTGGAAGTTGAAGGAAAAACATATACCGCCACGGATGTGATGCCTCAAGTTTCGGAGATTACTTTTAATGAAAATAGCCCTCTCTATCTTTATCTTTGGGGAGGTAAGGGGTCGGGGGACACTGCTACGTGTTACCCAGAATATCTGTTTGGACAACAGGAAGCATTTATAATGGGATTTAGAGCCATTCCTACCCCCGAGGCAAAACAATTTTTGGGGGTAGAAGACCATAATTATAATGAACTGATTTCTAATTTTGGACACCCAAGTTATTCTTTCCGACAATTAGCATCACCACAATTAATAGGAGCAGTAAGCGAAAACTCTGGTATCACAAGAATTAATCCAGGAAACTTAGAAAATATGGATTTAACTGACACTGTGGCGATTTCAAAAATGTCGTGTTCCCCTCCATATGAATATTTCTTGTATTGCTTGTTCCAGAACTTGAAAGCGAGTAAGTACGATTTTGGAGAAATATCGTCAAATCTGCCTACCAACATCTCCAATGGCGGTGTCGGATTCTTTTCGGCATGCGATGTAAAGAGGAAAGATTTTAATAAATGGGAGCTAACAAGTTTAGCACATTCCATTGGTAATATCGTTGAACCTCGTTAAAAAAGAATAGTTAACAAACCGCATAATAAAATTAAAACAGAGATTACGTATGAAGACATTTTATAAATATATATTCTTGTTAACCAGTGTTATAGCAGGATTTTCGGCTATTGCACAAGATTTTTCTATATCGGGTTATGTAAAAGACAGCGCAAGCAGTGAAGTAATTGTGGGCGCCACAATTTACGAGGCGACGACCAATACGGCGGTCATTTCGAACGAATATGGTTTTTTCAGTATGCGTCTAAAACCTGGCACGTATACCTTGGAGTGCAGCAGTTTAGGAGCAAAAACACAGACGCAGAACGTTCAGGTCGCCGACAACATGCGCGTGATATTCCGTCTGCCAAGCCAATCGTACGATATCGACAAGGTTGTGGTACACGCCCAGCAACAAACATCCGATGTTGTGACAAAACATCTTTCCGCAAAACAAATTGAGCTTACGCCATCCACATTTGGCGTACCCGATGTTATAAAAGTGGTTCAGACCATGCCTGGAATTAAAACGATAGGCGACGGAACGACCGGTATGTACGTCAGGGGCGGCAACCGCGACCAGAATATGATTCGCATTGACGAGGCAAATATTTACAACGTATCGCATATGTATGGATATGTTTCTTCCTTCAACCCCGACATGCTCAACGAAGTGAGATTTTACAATAGTTATTTCTCGCCTGAATACGGTGGACGGATATCCTCGGTGCTCGATGCGCAAATGAAAGAAGGAAATCTTAACTCATTTAGCGGAAGTGCCTTGCTGAGCATATTAACAGCAAACGCAACTGTGGAAGGACCTATCAAAAAGGACGTTGCTTCCTTCTTTGTGGCAGGAAGACGAAGCACATTGGACATTATACACAAATTCAGTGATATTGTCAATGTGCCCGCTTTTTACGATGTGAATGCGAAAGTCAACTGCAAAATCAACGACAAAAACCGCGTATTCCTTTCGAGCTACATCAGCTCCGATTATCAGAAATATCCGCCATTTTTGGAAAGCGACGCACTTAATGTGAGTGGAACAGCGCGATGGATTAGCGAACTGCGTCCGAAACTGTTCTTGACCACATCGGTTGTGGCAAGCAAATACAGCAACAAAACAAACTTTCTGGATTCCACAAAGCGCACATGGTTGGTTGGTGTGAACGAATACACCGCTAAATCAAAGCTCAATTGGTATATTTCGAACAACCAAAAGGTATTGGTGGGAGTGCAATCGTCAGTTTTTCAACTCACTCCGGGCAAAACGGGCGATGTGGCAAACAGCATTTCCGATATGCAGTTGTTCGAACCATCGTTGTTTGCAAACCACACCATCTCCGTGAACAATTGGACATTTATGTATGGACTGCGTATCACCCAATACCACAACTTCGGGGAATCCACATGGTACACGATTGACAACGGGTTAGCAATTGCCGAAAACAAAGAGTCTTCGGGGATTTGGAACTCCTACACGTGCGTGGAGCCGCGTGTTCACATAGCGAAGAAAATCAAGGATTCGGAACTTTCCGCTTCGTTTACCCGAACATCGCAGTCAATGCAGTCACTATCGAACAGCAAGTTGAACTATTCGTCGCTTGAAACGTGGTTCTGTTCATCGCCGAACTTAAAGCCAGTGGAGGCTGAAAATTTTTCCGTTGGCTATACCCTGAAGAAGAAAAACATAGGATTGCTCGCCGAGGCATACTATCGAAATATTCATAACCAAATAGACTACATTGACCATGCGTACTTGCTCGCAAATCCGTATGCCGAATCGCAGGTGAAAGCTGGAAAGGCTCGTGCCTACGGTTTTGAAATTGCAGTTAATAGAGAGGGGGAACGCAACCAGATTTCCGCCAGCTATTCGTTCGCGAAAGTTTTATATGACATCCCCGAAATTATGGATGAACTATACCGTGCGCCATACGATATGCCGCATGATATAAAGCTACAAGTGACACAGCGAATCAAGGAACGGTGGTCTTGTAGCGCATTGTGGGTGTTTGCAAGCGGTCGTCCAGGAACATTTGCACAAGGGTATTATGAGTATAAGGGAACGAAAATTCCAATCTATAATAAACGAAATTCAGATTCATATCCTGTATATCATCGATTGGACGTTTCATTGCATTACAACGGCAAGCCGCACAAACATTATGAACAAAACTTTTCGATAGGCATATTCAATGTGTATGGTAGAAAGAACATTCTATACTACGATTTTGCAACAGATTATGCATACATCGGAGGCAACCTTACTACCATTAAGGAGCAATACAATGTTAAAGCGTATTATTTCAGTGCGTTCGTGCCAAATTTTACGTATAAAGTAAACTTTAGATAGAAAATGGTAGAATCCATAGGAAAATATCATTAAATGTTAAGATTTAGAATGAAAATATTTTGCAAGCAAAGGTATTTGATTTTTAATAAATTAACATAGTGTAGTTTTTACACTAACTAAAAATTTATTAAAAAATATTTTTTTTGTTTTGTTATATTTTCCTTATATTTGTTGAACTAATTGAAACATTACTAATATAAATTATGTATATCTTATGTTTAACCTCAATTTTAAAAAAAATATGCAAAAAACAATCTTAAAAACATTGTGCGTATGTTCGCTTGCGATAGCAGCAACCGCATGTAGTGAAAAACAAGGTACAGTTGATGATAGTCCAGAACTTGTGTCTATGGGGGTACCAAGGAAAAACAATTGTAGTTAAAGATGCCGTAAACGACGACAATCTTGTGTTAAAAGTGTATGCCAAAGACAAAGCCCTTCTTAATCTTTGCGACGAGAGTAATTTTACGTTTATCACAGATCCACAAAGTATAACGGATTACTACGCAAAATTGGAAACGGAGGCAGAGGCAGAAGCAGAAATCATACCAGACACAGAGGAATTAGATGAACCTGAAGGCATTGACTCCACATACATTGTTGAAATTTTACAGGTAAATCTGAAAAATCCACAAAACTCATACCTATTTACACAAGATCTGCCTAACCCCTACGCAAATAATGAACTAAAGAATCTTTGTGGTAGTTATAAAGCATGGGGATTGGTCTCTAAAATTCCAAGTGCATATAAAATTAAAGTACAGAATAATGCAGGCGGTCTTTGTAATGGTATATATGTTAAGATTTTTGATCAATGTCACGAAACTCCATTTCACGGATATGGCTGGGATCCTGATGCTTATACTCCACATAGGAGAGAATTAAAGAAGAAAGGCCAAAGTATTGAATGTCAGTACGACGATGATGAAATGGTTAGTGGACCTAATAACACTATGGTATGGGGAACTTTTGCGGTCTGTTCAGCTCCAAGAAAAGAAAAGAATCGTACTAAATTAATAATTGAAATATGGAAAACTCCAACATCTTCGAAAGAATTTGTATTAAAAAACTAACTATGTATAGCAAGAAAACGAAAGTGCTGTAAATAGTAGTTTATTCAAAGAATGATATATGTAGTTTATGTTAAAAGTGTAAATAGAATATGTGGTGTACCTATAATGCGCCACATATTCTTGTTTTTTTTAGGTATAGTATTTATTCAATAACATGAAACTTTTCAAATATTCCACTTTTTTAATTTTGATAGCATTCCTATCATCATGTACAGATTGGTACGAGGAAGACTTGTCAAACGTTATAAAACGTAAAGATGTCCAAAAAACTATCGCAATCGAAGGGACAATTACCTCTGAATACAAAAAGCACACAATTGTTGTTTCACGAACAATAGACTATGACGAACTCTATTTATCATCTGATAGCGATTCAAAAAAAATTCGAGACATACTTATGAATAAAAGTGTCAGTGGTGCTAAGGTATATGTGGAAGTTGCAGGGGTACAGTATGAATTTAGGGAAATGAAAAGAACAAATTATCTTTATTATACTGACTATAACCAACCAATACCAACTATTATTGATATACCATATGACGAGATATATTACGAATCCATAGATTCGTTTGCTGGCATCCCCAACCAAGAACATAAACTTGTGGTGGAAGTAGAAGAAAAAACATATACCGCCACAGATGTCATGCCCCAAGTCTCGGAGATTACATTTAATGAAAAAAGTTCGTTGTGTCGTGAGGTTCACGATTATCGGGAATTTCCAGAATCAAGTATTGAATTTGACACTTCTACGGTATACCCAACATATTTGTTTGGACAGCAAGAAGCATCTATTATAGATTTTCATTCCATTTCGAACTATAACAAAGAAGATGAGGCAAATGGGAAATACTATTATACGTATTATTTTACAGATCCTTGCTATTCCTTTCGACAATTAGCATCACCGCAATTAATGGGAGCATTAAGCGAAGTTAGCTATAGGGAACTTGTTCAGGGTTCTGAAACCATTAATCATACAGATGTCGTAGTGGTCTTAAAAAAGTCTTGCTCTCCATCGTATGAGTATTTCTTGTATTGTTTATTTCAAAACAAAGAAGGAACATCTTTCGATTTTGGAGACATATCGTCAAATCTGCCAACCAACATTACCAATGGTGGTGTGGGATTCTTTGCGGCATGCGACGTTAAAAGGAAAATTTTTAACAAAAAGGAACTAGTACAGTTAGCTAAATCCATAGGAAATATCATTGAATTTTAAGAGTTGCAATGAAGACATTTTATAAAGATATATTACTATTATTCTGTAATTTAGCAGGATTTTCGGTTTTTGCACAAAACTTCACCGTTTCTGGTTATGTAAAAGACAGTGCAAGCAGTGAAGCCATTGTGGGTGCCACAATTTACGAGGCTATGACCAACACGGCGGTTATTTCGAACGAATATGGTTTTTTCAGTCTGCATCTAAGTCAAGGTGCATATACCTTGGAATGTAGCAGTCTTGGGGCAAAGACCCAAACGCAGGACATTCAGGTAAGCGGCAACACACGAGTGGTTTTTCGTTTGCCAAGCCAATCATACGACATCGACAAGGTTGTAGTGCATGCCAATCAACAAACATCCAATGTCGTAACAAAACGTCTTACCGCAAAGCAGATTGAGCTGACACCATCCACATTCGGTGTACCTGATGTGATAAAAGTGGTTCAGACCATGCCGGGAATTAAAACAATAGGCGACGGAACAACCAGCATGTACGTCAGAGGCGGCAACCGCGACCAGAATGTGATACGTATTGACGAGGCAAACATTTACAACGTGTCGCACATGTACGGGTATGTTTCTTCATTCAACCCTGACATGCTCAACGAAGTACAGTTTTACAACAGTTACTTCTCGCCTGAATACGGCGGAAGAATTTCATCGGTGCTTGATGCACAAATGAAAGAGGGTAATCTTAACTCATTTAGCGGAAGTGCTTTAATGAGCGTATTGACAGCAAACGTGACCGTGGAAGGTCCCATCAAAAAAGATGTTGCTTCATTCTTTGTGGCTGGAAGACGAAGCATTCTGGACATCATAAGGAAATACGGGGACTTTGGCATCAACGTGCCTACTTTCTACGATGTGAACGCGAAAATCAACTGCAAAATTAACGACAGAAACCGCATATTCCTTTCAAGCTACATCAGCTCCGACTACCAGAAATATCCGCCTCTTTTTGAAAACGATGCCCTCAATGCGAGCGGAACCGCACGATGGATTAGCGAACTGCGTCCGAAGCTGTTCCTGACCACATCGTTTGTGGCAAGCAAATACAGCAACGAAACAGAGTTACAAGATTCCACAGACCGCACATGGCTGATAGGTTTGAACGAATATACAGCAAAATCAAAACTCAATTGGTACATATCGAACAAACAAAAGGTACTGGTGGGACTGCAATCGTCGGTCTTCCATCTCACTCCAGGCAACACGGGTGATGCGGCAACCAGCATTTCCGACATGCAGTTGTTCGAACCATCGTTGTTTGCAAACCATACCATTTCGGTGAACAACTGGACGTTTATGTACGGTCTGCGTGTGACCCAATACCACAATTTCGGGAACGCCACGTGGTACACGATTGACAACGGAATGGCTATTGCCGAGAATAAGGAATCGTCGGGGATTTGGAACAGCTACACCTGCATAGAGCCACGTATCCACATAGCGAAAAAAATTAAGGATTCGGAATTTTCCGCTTCGTTTACCCGTACTTCGCAGTCAATGCAGGCGCTGTCGAACACCAAATTGAACTATTCGTCGCTTGAGACGTGGTTCTGCTCGTCACCAAATTTAAAACCTATGGAGGCGGAGAATTTTTCCATTGGCTACACCCTCAAAAAGAAAAAAATAGGTTTGCTTGCCGAGGCATACTATCGAAACATACATAACCAAATAGACTACATCGACAATGCAAACTTGCGTGCAAATCCGTATGCCGAATCGCAGGTAAAGGCAGGAAAATCGCATGCCTATGGATTTGAGATTTCGCTCAATAGGGAAGGAAAACGTAACCAAATTTCCGCCAGCTATTCTTTCGCAAGAGTTATGTATAACATTCCCGAAATTCTGGATGAACCCTATCGTGCGCCATACGATATGCCGCACGATATAAAACTGCAAGTGACACAGCGTATTAAGAATCGGTGGTCTTTCAGCGCATTATGGGTGTTTGCAAGCGGTCGCCCAGGAACATTTGCATACGGATATTATAAGTATGATGGAAGGAAAATTCCTCTCTATAATAAGCGAAATTCAGACACCTATCCTGTATATCATCGCTTGGACATTGCATTGCATTACAATGGCAAGCCGCATAAACATTATGAACAGAGTTTCTCGATGGGTATATTCAATGCCTACGCTAAAAAGAATGTTCTATATTATGATTTTGCAATATATGGCGGTGACTTAGAGGTAAAACAGAAAGTTCAAGCATATTATTTCCGTGCCTGCGTGCCAAATTTCACCTATAAAGTATGCTTTAAATAGAGATATGCCCCAAATCTTTCCAAAATTCTGGATATGATTTTGCCACGCATTCGGGATTTTCGATTTCTACTGGTGATTTTGCAAGCAGAGCGGCAACGGCACCAGCCATAGCTATGCGGTGGTCGTTGTTGGCGTGCATGCTGCCACCTTGTAATGTGCCACCATACACTATCATTTCATCACCATTGCATTCGATTTTTGTTCCTAATTTTCCAAATTCTGTTTGTAACACTTTTGCACGGTCGCTTTCCTTGTGTGCCAAACGCGACACGCCTTTTATTACCGTATTGCCTTGGCAATGTGCCGCGAGAGAAACCAATGGTGGAAACAAATCTGGACATTCGGTTGCGTCGAACGAGAATGCACGTAATTCGTTGTGTGACACAGAAATGGAATTATTATTGATTTCCAAGTGCGCGCCAACTTTTTGTAATGCATCAACAATCGCTTTGTCGGCTTGGCATGATTCCATGGAAATATTTTCAACTGTAACGTTGCCGTTCAAAGCTCCAGCAACCAACAAAAACGCTGCGCCACTCCAATCTCCTTCAATCTGCACGGATTGTGCTTGGTATGATTGCTCAGCAGGAACCACGAATGAATCGTAGTCGTGGCGGCCAACAGCCACACCGAATTTCTTCATCATATCAAGCGTAATGTCTATATAGGGTTTGCTTTTCAAGTCTTTTACGTTGAGAATCACATCTTTACGGGCGTATGGCGCGGCAATCAGCAATCCAGTAAGAATCTGCGAACTGAGTGAGCCATCAACTGTGGCGTAACCGCCTTGAATAGGGCCACAAACCTGTACAGGCACAAATCCGTTGGTGGTTGAAATTTGTACACCAAGTTGTTTCAGTGGACTTTCCAACGCACTTACAGGACGTTTTTTCAGCGAGCCTTCGCCGTGCAGTGTAATTGGTTCGTGCCACAACGATGCTATTGGTGTGAACATTCTGATTCCCAATCCTGCTTCTCCGCAATTCAGTTCGAGCGAACGGGGACGAAGACCGCCGGTGATTGTTACTGTTGCACCGTCAACGGAAACCGAAGCACCAAGATTTTCCGCGATTTTCAGAGCCGCGTCGCTGTCGTTGCTCGACGAGTAACCGTGTAGAACCGAAGTGCCGTTTGCCAATGCACTAATGGCAATGGCGCGTTGCATCACACTTTTCGAGGCTGGTGGCACTATTGTCCCGAAAACTTTGCCGGGACGAACTATTTTTTGTTCCATATACGTCCAATTTCATCTTTCAAACGTTCCGTTACGTGCGATTTTGAATGAATTTCTGTGCTAAACACAACGTGGGCGGTGTGCACGTAGTTATCCATTCGCGAAGCCAACAATTCCTGCAATTTTTCCAGAGGATTGTCGCATTGTAAAAGAGGACGTTTGTCAATTGATATTCTGTTAATTATAGTTTGTGGTGTGGCGTAGAACCAAACCACTAATGAGTTTTGTTTTAATATGTTACGATTTTGCTCGTGTAGTACGATTCCGCCTCCGCATGAAATTACGCATGGTTTGTCGGCGGCAACAATTTCCGAAAGAGTTTCACGTTCCACTTTTCGAAAATATTCTTCCCCTTTTTTTGAGAAAATTTGTGGAATTGAACAATGTTCTTTGGCAACAATTTCATCGTCTATGTCTTTGAACTTAAACTGCATAGCCTCTGCGAGCAGTTTGCCGTGTGTGGTTTTTCCCGCCCCCATAATGCCTATTGTGGAGACTACATGGTTGCGGTCGGCGAGCGTAGGCATTGTCAAGCCTGATTTCATAACAGCTTTGTCGGGTGATGCGCCCAGAAATAATTTGTACGACGCAACTGCTTGATTGAGAAGCCAATCTTCGGCGGAAACTATCATACAATTTTTCCGTTTTGCCATTTCTACCAACGGAGAGCCTTTATAGTTTGCATCGAATACAATTATATTTTCATTCAGCCACGATTCTTGAATTGGATTTACATTTTGCCGTAGGGCTGAAATTAGTATATCGCACTCTGACACAACTGTTTGCAATGATTCAATGCTTGCATATTCACAGCCAATTATTTCGGCGGCGGCACGGCCTTTTTCTTCCGTGCGGTTCACTATCACTACTTGCGCGCCCTGCGATTGAAGTCCGTATGCGGCTGCTTTTCCTGCGCCACCTGCGCCAAGCACTACGCATCGTTTCCCTTTCAATGAAATTCCTGCATCAATAAAACTTTGTGTAACTCCATAGAAATCAGTGTTATAGCCGTGCAATTCTCCATTTTTGTTCACAATAGTGTTCACGCTGCCAAGAATAAGCGCTTCGTCGTGGACCACATCGAGTAACGAACCAATTGTTTCCTTGAATGGCGAGGTTACGTTCATTCCCGTTACGTTTAGTTCGCGGAACAGAAAAATTGCTTCGTCGGCGGTTTCAGCCGCAAGATATATGTAATTGGCATCCAATCCGTTATGCTTGAATTGCGCATTGAACATATTCGGACTTTTACTGTGTAAAATTGGATTTCCTGTTACTGCAAATACTTGTGTCGCCATTGAGTTATTTTTTCCAAAATGTTGGCATAAAGAGAATTAGAATTGTAAAGATTTCCAATCGTCCAATCAACATAATTATTGAAAGGAGAATTTTCGATGCAGCTGGGAATGAACTAAAATCTAAGAGCATTCCCGATTGTGTAAATCCAATTCCTACATTGGAAATCGAAAGCGCCGAAGCCGAGAATGCCGTGTAGAAATCGTGACCGAAGAATGTGAGCGCTAATGCGCCGAGCAAGAAAATTACTATATACATTACTATAAATGCATACACGTTGGAAATAACTTTTTCGGACACGGGTTTTTTGCTCAAACGAAGCGTTAGGATTGCATTTGGATGCAAAATTTGTTTGAGCGCCAAATAGCTGTTTTTTATTAATACGGTGATTCTCACTACTTTAATCGCTCCACTTGTTGAACCTGCACAAGCTCCAAAAAATGTAAGAATAAAGAAAAGCATCATTGATGCGCTGGGCATCAACGAATAATCGGTTATGGTGAATCCCGTTGTTGTGATAAACGCAATTACTTGAAACACAATGGTTCTGATGTGGAGTTCCGCATCGTCAAAGGCTCCATGCTTCCACAGATTTATAGAAATAATTGCCAATGAAACGACAAGAATTATCAAAATGTAGTTTCGCAGTTCCTCGTCTTTGGCAACTATGCGGAATTTCCCGCGGACAGCCATGTAAAGGACCACGAAATTCACACCCGAAATGAACATAAACGCCATTACCACATATTGCGTGTACGGCGTCATGTTGGCGACGCTCGCGTTTTGGCTTGAAAATCCACCTGACGAAATTGTGGACAACGCCAAAATCACTGATTCGTAAAATGAATTTCCACCAGCAACTAATAGTGTGATTTCCAATATGGTACAGGCAATGTACAATATGTATAATCTGCTTGCGGTATCTTTAATTCGAGGATGAATTTTGTCTTTTGCAGGTCCGTTTGCTTCGGCTGAATAAAGCTGCATCCCGCCCGCGCCGAACATTGGTATGACTGCCACTGTTAACACGACGATTCCCATACCGCCAACCCATTGCATTAAACTTCGCCAGAGAATGATTTGTTTGGGTAAAATTTCTACGTCAGCAAAAACCGTTGCCCCCGTGGTGGTGAATCCAGACATTGATTCAAAAAATGCATCGACGAATGAGTCGAGGCTATGGGTAAACAAAAATGGCATTGTGCCGATAAGTGAAAATGCAAGCCATACCACGGCCACTATAAAATATCCTTCCTTGCGCCCAACCGAATATGCTGTTTTGCGATAGCTGAAGGCTGATAAAATCCCCACGCTCAATGAAATAGCAATTGAAAGCAGAAAACCACGCAGTTCTTCACCATAATAAATGCCAGGAATCAGACAAAGCAACATCAACATTGCTTCGAACAATATTAAAAAACCAATTATTCGTATTACAGGCTTGAAATTCATTCGGCTTGTTCGTTGTCGCTGTTAGTTTTTTTACTTGCAAAATATTCAATGCTCACGCATACAAGTCCAATAACCAGCAATGTGGTCACTGTGGTTTGGTCGGCAGCGTTCAAAATCAGCAGAACCAGCGATGCGATTCCGAGTGCCAATGCTACCGATAGTAAAATTTTTGTTCTCATTTCTTATGTATTATTTTTCAAAAAACTTTTTCACTTCGTTGACTGCCGCTGGTAGTGCAAAAACAAGCACCTTGTCGCCAGCTTCAATTTGCGTTTTTCCTGATGGGATAAATCCGTTCTTTTCACGAACCACGCCACCGATTACTGCGTCTTTCGGGAAATTTTTGATATTCATCAACGAGTCGCTGGTTATTTTCATGGATTCGCTCACCATAATTTCCAATATTTGCGCGTCGCACTGCGTAAGATGGCGTGTTTGCGAAATGTTGGCGGCGTTGCTCAACGTATATTTGTGGATGCTGTTCGCCGCAATTGTTTTCTTGTTAATCAGCGTGTCAATGCCCATATCGGCGGCAAGCCCGATGTAGTCAACATTTTCGACTTCGGCAATGGTACGTTTCACGCCAATTCGTTTTGCCAAATAGCACGATAGAATGTTTGTTTCGGCGTTGCTGGTGGTCGCAATAAACACATCTGTTTGGCGGATACCTTCCTCCACAAGTAAATCAAGACTTCTACCATCGCCGTTGATAACCAATGTGTTTTCAAGCTGCTGTGATAATTTTTTCGCTTTTTCGGGGTCGAGTTCGATTAATTTTACATCAAACTGTTTTTGTAATATTTTCGCAGTCGCCCGTCCCGTGCGGCTTCCACCCAAAATCATCACTTGCGAAACTGCCAAATCTTTCTTCTCAAATGTTTCGAGCATTTTGTTCACGCCTTGGCGGTTGCTCACCACGTACAGCACATCGTCGGGTTGGCAAATGTCGTCGCCTTTCGGAATGATGGTTGAAAACCCACGTTTGATGGCAATCACACGATATTTCTGCAGTTCTTCTTGCGTTGGAATAATCTCTTGCATATATTTCCCGACAACTGCCGCCGATTCTTCCACTTTCAGTACAAACAGTGACAGTAAACCATCGGCAAAATCAAATGATTCTCGTGTCGCCGCCCGTTCGACGAATGTTGCAATTTCTTGAGCAGCAAGTGCTTGCGGGTAAATTATAGAGTCTATTCCAATTTCACGGAACAGTTTTTTATTTTTTTCGAGCAACAATTCCGGGTCGCGGACGCGGGCAATGGTGTGTGGAGCGCCAAGTTTTTTCGCTATCACAGCCGAAGCAACGTTCATTTCGGGGAAATGGGTCACTGCTATATACAAATCACAATTGGCAACGCCGGCCTCGTTGAGCACCGAAATTGTCAATGCAGAGCCTTGCACCGTCAAAATATCCAAGTGCAACGACAACTGCTTTAAGTTCTGTGAATCCACGTCAATCACAGTCACATCGTGCTTGTCGTCGGCAAGGATTCTCGCTAAATGCTGTCCGACCTCGCCCGCTCCTGCTATTATTATCTTCATTATCGTATTAAAAAATCGGTCTAATGTACTACTTTTTTTGATTACATAAGAATCCTCACCTAAACATTATTTTTTTCTATCCTCAGAATTTTTCCCATAATTACTGCAATGTAGTCAATTTTTACTATTTTTATGCCTTCAAAATCATACGAATGAAATTCTTCTATCATATCGGCCGGTATGTGTTGCTGATGAAAAAAGCAATCGGCTGGCCTGACGAAAAACGAATGTTTTGGCGCAATGTCGGAAAGGAGATTGTTGCCGTGGGATATGACTCAGTTGGAATTGTGTCAATAATTTCCTTTTTTATGGGTGGCGTGATGGCGCTTCAGCTTGCCATTAATATGGAAAATCCTGTGCTGCCGCAGTATTTGGTTGGCTTGGGAACGCGCGATGCGATTATCCTTGAATTTTCATCATTGGTCATTGCATTGATTTTGGCGGGAAAAGTCGGATCGAGCATTGCTTCGGAAATAGGTACGATGCGGATTACACAACAAATTGATGCTCTTGATATTATGGGTATTAATTCGGCAAATTACCTTATCTTACCCAAAATTATTGCGGGAGCAATCACGTTTCCGGTAATTTGTTGCCTCAGCATCATTCTCGGCATCGGTGGCGGCTGGGTTGTTGGCGATGTTACGGGCATGGTTCCGAGCAACCAGTTTATTCTTGGTCTGCAATTTATGTTCCAACCGTTTTATATCACGTTTACGAATATAAAAATGGTGTTCTTTGGGATATTAATTACATCAATATCAAGCTATTACGGATATAATGCAAAAGGCGGCTCCTTGCAAGTGGGACAAGCCAGCACGCAGGCCGTGGTTGTCAGCAGTATTGTAGTTCTTATTTTCGACCTTTCTCTTACCACAATGTTGTAATTATGATAGAAGTTCAAAACGTATCGAAGTCTTTCAAGGATGTGCAAATCCTTAAACATCTTTCCACCGTGTTCGAGGAGGGGAAAGTTAATTGTATAATTGGACGAAGTGGCTCGGGAAAAACGGTGTTGATGAAATCCATCGTCGGACTTCACGAAATAGACGAAGGACGCATTCTGTTTCACGGGCGCAACTATACTGAAATGAACGATAAACAACGCAAGGAAATCCGCAAGGAAATCGGTATGGTGTTTCAAAGTGGCGCATTGTTCGATTCCGAAACATTGGAGGACAATGTGATGTTCCCGTTGCGGATGTTTTCGGGTATGAGCGAGGAGGAATGCCGCGAGCGTGCAAATTTCTGCCTGAAACGTGTTGAGGTTGTCAACAAAAATAATTTGTACCCTTCGGAAATTAGTGGCGGTATGCAAAAACGTGTGGCTATTGCACGTGCTATTGCTCTGAATCCTAAGTATTTACTATGCGATGAGCCGAATTCTGGCCTTGACCCGATGACTTCAATAGTAATCGACAATCTTATCCACGGAATTGTGCAGGAATACAATATTACCGCGATTGTAAATACCCACGATATGAATTCTGTGATGGAAATTGCCGACAAAATTGTGTTTATTTATAAAGGTGAAAAATGGTGGGAAGGCAATAAAGACGACATTTGGCACACCGACAACCAAGAATTGAACGATTTTATATTTGCTTCGTCGCTTACAAAGAAAATTAAACAAACGCTGAAATGAAAAAACTCGTCGCAATATTGTTTTCCCTGCTCTGTTGTACTGCCTTTGCGCAAACCATTGGCTATTACAATGGTAAGAAAATTATTGACGGTGTGATTATCTATAAATATTCATCAACAAAACTAAAGAATAGCGAAATATCAATAAATAACGATAAAGAAAGCGTGGATTCATATTTGCGTTCAATTGGAGCGACTCCACCAATGCAAAAATTTCCTACTTCTATAGTTCCGGTTGATTGCGAAAATTGTGTCGATATAAGCAAAATCTATACGTGTAATGTTCCTAATGACGTTGATTTAGAATTGGTTATATCAAAACTCAATGGAATGAAAGGCGTGGAATATGCCGAACCTTCGTATGTGAATGAATTGTTTTTTACGCCCAATGATTCGGAATATGCAAATGGAAATTTGTGGCATTTGCAAAATTGTAATGTCTTGAACGCGTGGGATGTGGAGCAAGGTGACAGTTCTGTTATTGTTGCCATTGTTGATGCTGGTATCGACATCATACACAAGGATTTAATAAACAAAATCGCATACAACTTCGACGACCCAATTAATGGCATTGACGACGATGGTGATGGCTACACCGACAACTACCGTGGGTGGGACTTTGGCGAAGGCGACAACAATCCAATGAATTCCGTTGGCATTGAACATGGCACATACGTGGCTGGCATTGCGAGTGCCGAGGTCAATAATGAATTTGGCACAGCTGGCGTTGGCAACAAAACAAAAATTTTGCCTATAAAAGTGTGCCCGAAAAATAGCTCCGAAATTACTGCTGGATATGAAGGAATCGCGTATGCGGCGACTTATGGCTGTAAAATCATAAATTGCTCGTGGGGAAATACCGAACAATCAGAGTTTGGTAAGGATATTGTGAACTATGCCACCTACAACTGCGATGCGCTTATTGTGGCTGCGGCTGGAAATTCAGCGGCAACAACGCCGTTTTATCCTGCTTCGTATTCTTCAGTGCTGAGCGTGGGCGGATCCGTCGCTGGCGATTATGTGTGGGCGGATTCAAATACAAAAGGCTCGCAGTATAATTATTATGTTGACCTTTGCGCACCAGCAAAAGGTTTTTATTCGCTTGCTAATGATGGAAAAACATTCCCTATGTCGGGTGGGGGAACATCGTTTGCTACGCCGATTGTGGCTGGCGCAGCGGCATTGGTACGAAGCAAATATCCTGATTTCTCGGCACTCCAAGTGGGGGAACAACTCCGCATTACCGCTGATGACATATATTACATCAATTCTGAAGCTAAATACAGGGATATGCTCGGACATGGACGTTTGAATGTGTATAATGCGCTCACAAACGACACGATGCCAAGTTTGCGCATAACGGATATTTCATTTTGTAATAAAAATGGACAACCATACTCGCAAGCAAAGGACACTTTGTTGGTTCGTGTTACGGTTAAAAATTATTTGGCAGATGCTACAAATGCAACTATTCAAATTTTGGGGGGCAATAATATCTTGGCTTTAATTCAATCGGACACCACGTTCGCAAAAATAGAAGCAAATTCTGAAATCACATGCACATTTGCGTTTCGGGTGCTGATAACACCTCCTGTTGACTATAGTTTGCTGTTCAAAATCGCTTCAACAGCCGATAATTCATACTCCGATTATGAATATTTTGATTTTGTGTGCAATAAACAGTTTTATGATTTTTCAATTGGAAACATTAAAACCACCGCAACTGGCGATGGAAGTATAGCTAAGGTTTTGCCCAAAATTAGTTCAAATGGATTTATGTATAAGGATTTTGAAAATTGTATTTTTCAAGGAGGTATTTTTATTGCCGAAAATAAAGATTCCATTTGTTCCCGAACTGAAAAAACAGCTGATTTTAAGAATATTACACCTCCAACAGTCGTTGATGCCGATTCGTGCGATGTGATGGTCGTTTCACAGTATTATGCAAAAAATCTTATTATTGACCAGATTTTGTATGGTTGGAACGACACTAATGCGGTGATATATGAGTATCAGATTGCAAATCAACGCGATAGTGCGCTGTATGATGTGCGGTTTGGTATGTTCATTGACTGGGATATTCTTGAATCAAAGAACAATAAAATATGGTACGTTGATAGTATGCAACTTACTGTGGCGGCAAGTGTGAACCCACGCTCGTTTTACACTGGTATTATGCCATTGGACTACAAACAAAGCGGAATGTACGCATTCAATGTCGCTAACGATATTGTGTATTACAATGATGGTTTCAACAATACAGAGCTGTGGTACGTGCTTACGCATTCACAGACTTCGGCGGGAACGAATTCCATTTATGGAACAGAAGTGGCTGCATTCAATTATTCGTTGATTGACTCGATAGGGGTGGCCGACACGGCTCATATCCGCTACGCAATGTTGGTGGCCGACACGCAACAGGAATTATATGATTTGGCGTATCAATTCAAGCAAAAATACAATCCAAACCTTGTGGAACCTGATACAACCAAGGATAATTCAGCAACGGCGTTGATTATGAATGAACAAACACTCGTTTATGTCAGCAACGATAAAATTAATGTTGTGTATCAACAATCATCTGAATCGCTTGCTATTCAAATAGTTAGTGTTGATGGGAAATGCCTTTCGTCGGTTGTTGTTACTCCAGAAAATCAGACAGGATTGTATTCTATGAGCGCGCCCGAAACGGGCATGTTCATTGTCGTTCTACGGCAAAATGGCGTCAATCGAACCTTTAAGTTTGTTCAATAATGAAGAAATTTCTTATTTGTATATTGTTAGGTTTCATTTGTGTTTTGGAAATTGTTGCGCAAAACAAAGATTTCAGCGTTGCGGAATTCAATTTAGTAACGATTTATAGTAGAATTTCGCGTTTTGAGTCGGAGGAGGACAATATTAAAAACAACAAGATTTTCTCTGAAATGCTCGATTCTGTTCTGCGGATTCCCGAAACGTTCAATTATCCTTTCAACGACTTGAAAATAGGAAAAGTTACCGCTCCAGACCAAACATTCCGCATTTTTACGTGGTTTATGGTGCATACAAACGGAACGTACGAGGTGTTTGGTTATTTCCAACGATATTTCAAAGCAACCAACACCGTGGAAGTGTATCCGCTTATTGATAAATCAGCCACGATGAAAGACCCGTTGATGGCGAATTGCACACCACAAAATTGGTATGGCGCAACATACTACGACATTCGTATGGATAAGTATGATGGCATTACCACGTATTATTTGTTAGGCTGGGTTCCTAACACAACTTACACTCAAAAAAAGGTGATTGAAACATTCCGTTTTGATAAAAAAGATAAACCAAGTTTTGGCTACCAAACCGTTGAATTAAAAGGGAAAGGCTTTAAAAAACGGGTGATTTTTGAGTATTCCGCGAAACAGACTATGATGCTTCGTTACGAGAAACGGAAAAAAATGTACGTTCTCGACCACCTTGCGGCCGCCGAGCCACGCTACGAAGGCATTTATGAATATTATGGTCCAGACTTTTCAATCGACGGTTATAAGTTTCGGCAAGGAAAACTTCGCTATGTGTCTGATATAGATTTACATAGCCCGCGCCAAAAAGCTTCAGACTATATTCCCGAAAAAATTAAGCAACGACGGAAAAAAGAAGTCGGAACGGGAATTTAATTTGAAAACCGCAGTTGCCGAACTGCTTCCCATAGCACAATCCCACATGTTACCGAAACATTGAATGAGTGTTTGGTTCCATATTGCGGAATTTCCAAACAAACATCGCTTTGCGCAATAACCTCGTCGGCTACGCCGTGAACTTCGTTTCCAAACACAAATGCGTATTTTTTCCCGTGTTCCATCCGAAATTCCTGCAAAAGCGTGCTGTTTTCCGCTTGCTCAACCGACACAATTTCGTAACCCTCACTACGAAGTTCCGCAATGGCTTCGGTAGTTTCCTTGAAATATTTCCATGGAACGGAAAGTTGCGCGCCGAGTGCGGTTTTTTGCAATTCCTTGTTGGGTGGCACACACGAAATTCCACACAAATATACCGCTTCAATCCGCAATGAATCGCCAGTGCGGAATGCAGAACCTACGTTGCTCGCGCTGCGGATATTGTCAAGCACCACCACAATCGGGTGCTTCTCCGATTGCTTGTATTCTTCAACCGAAATCCGATGCAGTTCCTCTGTTTGGAGCTTTCTATAGTTTGCGTTGGATGACATACGATTGGATTCTGATGTTTTCGGCATCGTAAATATCAATAATGTATTTCCCTTCGAATGTTCCCTTAATGTCAAGGAAAATCACATTATCGTCGAATTTTTGTTCGTGTAGTTTTGTAAAACCACGGCGATACACGAAACGCATTCCTTTCGGATTCGATGCAGTCAAACGGATTGCGTTGGATTCAGGAATTACCGTACAAGTAAATTCGCAGTCCAAACTGTCGGCAGTGAATGATTCTTGTACTTCGATGGAACCCAATACATTACCAGTTTGCAAACCATCGGGATTTTGGATCGTCCCACTTGCTTTAATCTGAGCTTGTGCTGTGGCGAACAGTGCTAAACAGAACACAATTGAAATTATTTTTTTCATATCACGTTTATTTTATTGATGTTTCTATTTGTTGTACTATACTATCAAAATCGAAGCCACAAATTTTGTATAATTCTTGTTGCGTTCCGTGTGGCACAAATTCATCGTGAACCCCCAGTCTAACAACCGTTCCAGCAAAGTTTGTCGATTCGAGTTTTTCCAATACTGCCGAGCCAAAACCTCCAGCAATCAAACCATCTTCAATGGTTATGATTGTTTCAAACGATTGTGCGATTGTTTTTATTGTTTCAGAATCAATTGGTTTAACCCAACGGAAATTAAACAATGCTGCCATTTTCCCCGTTTCGGTATATACTTTGTCAACCGCTTTCATTGCGGTGTTTCCCACTGTCCCAATGGTGAGTACGGCAACTTTTTCGCCCGAGCGCAATTGTTCAGCTTTGCCAATTTCCATCAACTGCATTTCGGAATGCCATTGCAAATATTCGCCGTTGCCGCGAGGATAGCGGATGGCAAACGGTTGTGGGGTAGAGTATGCGGTGAACATCATATTCCGAAGTTCGATTTCATTCATTGGCGCAGCCACAATCATATTTGGAATTGCACGCATATACGGAATATCGAACAATCCGTGGTGTGTAACGCCGTCGGCACCAACAAGTCCTGCACGGTCAAGGCAGAAAACCACGTGAAGATTTTGCAGCGCCACGTCGTGGATTACTTGGTCGTAGGCACGTTGCATAAATGTTGAATAAATATTGCAGAATGGAATCAGACCTTCTTTAGCCATTCCTGCTGACATAGTAACGGCGTGTTGTTCAGCAATTCCAACATCGAACGCACGGTTGGGCATTTTTTTCATAAGAATGTTCATTGAACATCCTGTGGCCATAGCTGGCGTGACACCCATAACCCGTTCGTCTTTTTGCGCCAATTCCAACAAAGTTTCTCCAAATACTTCCTGATATTTGGGCGGAATAGTGTTTTTGTCGGGAAGCGGAATCATTTCACCTGTTTCCTTGTCGAATTTTCGGGGCGCGTGCCATTCAGTCTGTTCTTCCTCGGCAGGCTTAAAACCTTTCCCTTTTTGGGTGTGGATATGAAGAATTTTTGGACCAGGAATATGTTGAATGTCTTGTAGTGTTCTCGTCAATTGGAATACATTGTGTCCGTCGATAGGTCCAAAATATCTGAACCCCAACGATTCAAAAAGGTTGCTTTCTTTGAAAAAGAGAGATTTCAGTCCGCGTCCCATTTTCTTGAACAACTCACGCAAATCTGGACCGAATTGGCTCAATTTTGTGGAAAAATTCCAGGTTTTGTCACGAAAACGGTTGTATGATGGCGAAGTGATTACGTCAATCAAATATTGGTGAAGCCCGCCCACATTGGCATCAATAGCCATATCGTTGTCATTTAGGATAACGAGTATGTTAGCTTTGCTTCCGCCAGCGTAGTCGAGTGCCTCGAATGCCTCGCCGCCTGTAAGCGCACCGTCGCCGATTATGGCAACAATTTGTCGGTTTTCGCCTTTCGCTTTTGCGGCAATAGCCATACCTGTAGCCGCCGAAATTGATATGGAGGCGTGACCAGCGACAAAACTGTCATAGTTGCTTTCTTGTGGATTGGGAAATCCCGAAAGTCCACCAAATTTCCTGTTTGTGTCAAAATTTTTCTTTCGGCCTGTCAGAATTTTATGGCCATAAGCCTGATGTCCGACATCCCAAATCAATCTGTCTTCGGGTGTGTTGAATGCATAATGAAGCGCAACGGTCAGTTCCACTGTGCCGAGGCTTGCACCAAAATGTCCAGGATTGCGGCTACTTTCATCAATAATGAAATCACGCAATTCCTTACACACCTGCGGCAACTGTTCAATGCTCAGTTTCCGCAAGTCAGCAGGAAATTCTATCTGTTCGAGCAAACTCACTTCGTTGTTATTTCAAACGGCAAAAGTAGCAAATTTTGTGCTACGATTTAACGCCCATACAGCCAATATTTAAAATTTTCGTATTTCTAATTCCAAAATAAATGTATTTTTGCGTAAATAAATGTGTCATAAACAGATAGCGTTATTCCTATGAAAAAACTTATTCTTCCCTTGTTAGTAGCTATTTTCACGGCAATACAGACATTCGCATACGATTTTTCGGCAGTTACTACAAGCAACCATACGTTGTTCTACTCGATTCTTTCCGAGGAAGACAAGACTGTTGCTGTCGTTCCTGAATTAGACGACGAAAGCGGACGATACACGGTCGAATTGGAAGGATATCTTGTGATTCCCGCAACTGTGGAGTACAATGGTATAACCTACACGGTGAAAAAATTGGCTAAATCGGTGTTCCAAAATTGCTCAAACCTGAATTCTATAACCATAGAAGACGGATTGCTGGAAATTGAAGACGATGTGTTTTCGGGATGCTCAAGCTCTTTGGGAATCTTCGTGCCGTGCCATCTTATCAATAATTATCGAACTGCGGAAGGTTGGAAACCATATAAAGACCTGCTTGTTGAAAACAATAATCCAGTCATTCAACAATTTTTTTCCGTGAATCCTGTATGCGAAGCAGAAAACGGAATGATCAAGGTACTTCCAAAAGGTGGAACAAGCCCTTTGTCATATAACTGGAAGAAACAAGCAATTGTAGAGGAACTGACGTGGAACTTCGAAGAAAATATGAATAGTGTGGAAGCTGGACTCGACGGCACGGCAACGCTCTATGCCGCGACAAACTTCAACCAAACCGACCTATTCGAGTCGTTTGCCCTTACTCCAGTTTCGGGCGGTGTATCGGGAAATGCAATGACCGTTCAAATTGGAACTGATTCGCTCGCAACATTTAAAATTGAACTTCCATTCCGAAACGACTACACTCCGATTTACGGCACAGGAGAATATGCGGAAATTTACGAACAACACTACGATCAATGTAACATTGCAAACGTCACACACGGAATTTCTTTCTATCATAAGGGATCATCGTTATATTTGTACGTGTTGGACAACAACTTGGAAAGAAGTAAAAAGTACTCCATTCCATTCCATTTGGATTGGACAAAGGTTGTCATTCCTTGGAGCGAACTGACAAAGAAAGATGTTGTGGCCATTGTTTTTGCGGCTAAAGAATTCGAATACCATAAATCGTACGACTTTAGTATTGACGAGGTTTCTATTCTTATGTACGACAAATTGGAGGAATACTCGTCAGACATGGATTTAAACAACTTGTCGGCAGGAAAATATACGCTCACGGTGACTGATGCCAATGGTTGTGAAGATATAGAATCGATTACCCTTAACAAGGATTTCACTCGGATTCTTAACTCGGTTTATTTGGAGTCTTTCAACCCAATCTGTGAAAAAGAAACTGGTGCCATATATGCAATAACTGATGAAGAATACCAACCATACACATTCCTTTGGGACGATGGAAGCACCGATCAGGAACGTCTCAATTTGGGCGCCGGAGATTATTCCGTCACCATTTCCGACGCAGACGGTTGTAGCGTGTCGTTAGCTGTCACTTTGGAGAAAAATTACGACTTACTGCCCGAATACGAGATAAACAAAAAAGATCCTATCTGCACGTCTTCCAACGGAGAAATCGCAGTTGTATCGTCTTCACCCTATACCTTTGATTGGGAAGAAGCAACGTGGTTTCCTGTAGCAGATTTCGAGAACGGTATCCTCACATGGTTCGGATCCGCAATAAAACCATTCGACGACAGCAATTTATTTGAAAGTGCCACAACAGATGTAAGCCTGTCGGGCGTGGTTAACGATGGGGCAAACGGGACGGGAAACTCATACCGATTGAAGGCATCATCAATCACGATAGGTAACTATTACGGCTATGACAATGCCGGTTTCGTTATGTCATTAAACAGTGCTTACACCTTTGATGACAGCTTTAACAAATCTTTAGGCGTATCGTTTTATCACAAAGGCGACGCATGCGGAGTCGGGCTGGCTAACAATTACGAGGTGGTGGAAGTCCCCGCCCACTCCGATTGGACACTTGTCACCGTTTATTGGGAAAACGATTTCGGTATCAAGACGAGCGAACAACAAATAAATGAGATTCAATGGGTCTTTAGGCACGAATTTTCAGCGAAATCGGATATAGAATTCCAAATAGATGAAATCTCCCTTTTTACTAATTTTGGGGCTGGACAAATTTTCGAAAACAACATATTGAACTTGTCGAAAGGCGATTATTTAATAACTGCGACCGACGAAATGGGCTGTGCCACGAGCAAAGTTGTCTCGCTAAAAGTTGACGAGACCAACAAACCTGTTATCACCAAAGAATTTTCAAATGCTATCTGTGGACAAGATGTAGGCGAAATTTCCATTTCGTATAAAAAAGGAAATGGCGCCATTACGTATTCGTGGGCTGGCTCCGACGAAATGGAACTGACACGCAGCAACTTGGCTCCAGGCACGTATATATTCAATATTTCTGACGAGGAGGGCTGTACCGCATCCGACACGACGGAAATTGTGTATGAGTCGTTCAAATACCAACCAGAAATTGCGCTGGTTACAGTAAGTCATGAATTACCTGCGAATTTGGTCGTATGGCAAAAAGAAGACACGGAAGCCATAGACTTTTATTCCATTTATCGTGAAACGTCTTCTGCCAACGACTATGAAAAGATTGCCGACGTTTCGTTCAACCAGACAAGCATTTTCGTGGACGAAGACACCGACAGCCGGACGAAGTCATATCGCTACAAGATTTCTGCAACCGACTACTGCGGAGAAGAATCTTTGCTTAGCAAAAATCACAAAACAATCAATGCCACGGCAAATCTTGGCATGGGAGGCGTGGTCAATCTCATTTGGGAAGGCTACGAAGGATTTGAATTCTCAACATATTCAATTTATCGGGTCACAACAGACGGCACGTACCAAGTAGGCGAAGCTCCGTCAACAAACTGGACTTTCATCGACAGGGACATTCCATCAAACACATTGGCGTACTATGTTGCCGTAAAACTGCCCAAAACTATCGACGTGGACGAGCCATTTGTAAAAGCGGAAAGTGGTCCGTTTGTTATGGCTATCAGTAATATAGCTGAAGTCGAAAATAAAACGGCAATTAATTCGGTAATCGGGGATTTGACACAGGTGTATGCGACAAATAATTCAATTGTTGTTGAGTATGCTGGCAACAGCCAAATTCTTATCTGCAATGCAGTCGGACAGACAATCGTCCGTGACAAAGGAAATAACGAAGCCGTTAAATCATTCAACGTTGAAAAGGGCATTTACATTGTGATTGTTGGAAACAAGGCGGTGAAGGTCGTAGTGGAATAGTACAAAGGTATTTATTCAGTTTTGTTGTTGAAAACTCCTGCTGTGAGTGCTTTATTTTCATGTAGTTATATATGGCTTGAACGTGTGTTTGGATAGAAACTATATTGGATTTTTAAACATAAAATGATAGTTTTTTACAAGAAATGTTAAAAATCCCGAAAAATTTTAGTTAATTTTGCATACGTAAATTTTATGTAATGAAAAAAGCAAGAGTACTGTATGTCACCCAAGAAATGGCGAAGTATCTTCCCGACACGGAAATGTCGTTGAAGAGCCGCTATCTTCCGCAATATATTCAGGAAAAAGGCAAGGAAATACGCTGCTTTATGCCTCGTTATGGATTGGTGAACGAACGTAGGAATCAGTTACATGAGGTGATTCGCTTGTCGGGTATGAATTTGATAATCGATGACACCGACCATCCTTTGATTATAAAAGTTGCTTCTATTCAGCAAGCTCGTTTACAAGTATATTTTATTGATAATGACGAGTTTTTCCGTCGTAAAGCTTTGTTTGTTGACGAAAAAGGAAAAGAATTCGATGACAACGAAGATAGAATGATATTTTTTGCGCGGGGCGTTTTGGAAACTGTGAAAAAACTTCGTTGGGCTCCTGATATTGTTCATTGCCACGGTTGGTTCACTTCGCTGTTGCCATTGTATTTGAAGAAAACTTTTTACGAAGACCCGTTGTTTGCGAACGCAAAGGTTGTGTATTCGTTGTACAATCAGAAATTTGAAACACCGTTTTCTAAAGATTTTGCAAATAAAATACATTTTGATGGTATCACTTCCGAAGATATTGTTTCGATAAAGGATAAGGCTGATTGGTTGAGCCTCAATAAATTAGCCATTGACCAGTCGGAGGGCGTTGTGCTTGGTGAGGAAAATGTTGATGCTGAATTGTTGCAATATTGTAAGGACAAAAACAAGATTATTCTACCATATCAAGGTCAAGAAAATTATGTGGATGCATATTCCGATTTTTACGATAGTTTCTTACCTGACGAATAATATTATGAATATAAAAACTTGTGTATTAGGGCTAATTTGTTGCCTTTCAATCATTTTCTCATCTTGCAAAAAAGAAGATCAGATAATTGGTATTGATGTACTTGAACCATCGGATTTGCTGACAACATACGTTGATAGTGTTTCTACAACTATTTCATTTTCAACGCTGAAGGACGACAGCATACGTTCAGAATACATTACCTATATGGTTGGCGAAAATTACGATGAATTGTTTGGCAAATCGCGCGCTGGCTATGCCTCTCGAATGTATTTACAAGGAATGATGGGCGACTTGACAGGTTTTAAACTCGATTCGGTGTGCCTGCGCCTTTCTAAATCGGCGAAATATGCGTATGGCGACACAACTGTGGCGCAAACAATTTCGGTGTATGAATTGTTACAGGATATAACGGTTGACGATTGCGCAAAATACAATCAGAAAGCTGAAATGCCATCGTTCGTCGCTAACAAGAAAAAGATTTTTGATGTGGATTTCCCTGCATATTGCGACACGACTTCTTCCTATGTGTTCAAATTCGATGCTGAATATGCAAATGATTTGTATTCCAGATTCTTACAGCATTATGACACTGATACAACTCTTAAATATTTTGATTCTTTGTTTATCAAGCAATTCAAGGGATTGTATATCACAACAAAAGATGACCAATTTAATCAGGTTCAGGCAGTTATAACGCATTGTGTGCCAGAAATCAATTTTTATATTTCGGGTAACGACACAACCCAAAAGTTGGTGCTTGCACCGTCGCCGCAGGCTTATACATCACCGGTTTCGAATGACCCAAGTCAAATTTATCTTCAGGCAATCAACATATTTGAACACGAATATCCGTCTGAAATCGCTTCGGCTATCGGAACGAATGCCACGCAATCGTACGTGCAGGGTATGGTCGGCTTGAAAACAAAATTAACGTTGGACGGATTGGAAACGTGGCGCGACAGTTTGGTGGCAATTAATATCGCGAAATTGTCTATCCCGCTGAAGTCGCGGGATTCGTGGTCGGAATATTTGCCTTTGAACCTGCGTATTTATGATGCGAAACGGAACATGGTGTTTTCTACTATGTCAACCGTTGCCGACAGTTCTAAGTTCGAATTTAACGTTCATCCGTTCCTTGTGCAGTTGTTTAATAATTCATCGAAGGCTGAAACGTATGAATATGAAGTGGTTGTGCCTGAAAATAACACGTACAACAATACGTTTGTGCTCGATGGAACACAGACGGATAAATTGAAATTGGTAATTACTTACACGAAATAGTTATGTGTGGAATAGTTGGTTATATCGGAAGCAAGAATGCCTATCCTATAATTATGACAGGCCTTAAACGCTTGGAATATCGTGGATATGATTCGGCGGGAATTGCATTGGTTCAAGGCGATAAAACAACGGTGTATAAAAAACAAGGCAAGGTCGCTGATTTGGAATCGTACCTTTCTGGTAAAAATACCGAAGGATGTATTGGTATGGGACACACCCGTTGGGCAACGCATGGTGAACCTAACGATGTGAACGCCCATCCGCACACATCTATGAATGGCAAATTCACAGTGATTCACAATGGTATTATTGAGAATTATAATGCCTTGAAAAAATTGCTCGTCGAGAAAAAATATTCATTCAAAAGTGAAACGGATACAGAGGTTATTGCCAATTATATTGAATATATTTATCAAAAAGGAAATGGAAAAGTTTCCGCCGAAGTGGCTGTGCGTCTTGCTTTGCTTGATGTTCAGGGCGCATACGGATTGGTAGTGATTTGTGCCGACGAACAGGATAGGTTGATTGTCGCTCGCAAGGGTAGTCCGCTTGTGATTGGCGTGGGCGACGGAGAATATTTCGTTGCTTCGGATGCAACTCCGATTGTGGAGCATACTAAACGAATCATTTATCTGAATGATTCGGAAATGGCTACAATCACGAAAAATGAATTGTCGCTGAAAACAATAAAAAATGATACCTTAACTCCTGTAATTCAGGAACTTGAACTCGATATAGAGGGAATTGAAAAAGGTGGCTACGACCATTTTATGTTGAAGGAAATTTTTGAGCAGCCAAGTGCGATTATGGACACGTTCCGTGGTCGTGCGCAAAAAAATCCTCCTCATGTGTTCCTTGGCGGCTTGTATAACGTATTCGAGAAATTCGACAACGCCGACCGTATAATCATTGTGGCTTGTGGTACTTCGTGGCACGCAGGTTTGGTTGGCGAATATCTGATAGAGGAATATGCACGGATTCCTGTTGAGGTTGAATATGCATCGGAATTCCGCTACCGTAATCCGATTATAAATGAAAAAGATGTGGTGATTGCCATCAGCCAAAGTGGCGAAACAGCCGACACGCTTGCGGCAATTCGTCTTGCGAAGGAAGCAAAGGCTACGGTTGTGGGAATCTGCAACGTGGTTGGTTCAAGCATTCCACGCGAAACTGACGCTGGTGTTTATACCCACGCGGGACCAGAAATCGGTGTGGCTTCCACAAAATCGTTCACCACGCAGGTTACTGTGTTGACTATGATGGCGTTGATGTTGGGAAAACGTCGAAATACTATTCCTGATGATGTGTATAAGAAACTGATTTCCGAGTTGTACAAAATTCCATCAAAAGTTGAAGATATTCTTACGCACATTGAGGAATACAAAAAAATTGCCGAAGCATACAAGGATGCACGCAATTTCATTTATTTAGGTCGAAGCTATTTGTATCCAGTGGCACTGGAAGGTGCTTTGAAACTGAAGGAAATTTCGTATATCCATGCGGAAGGATATCCTGCGGCAGAAATGAAACATGGTCCTATTGCGTTGATAGACAAGAATATGCCAGTTGTTGTAATCGCAACTAAAGATAAACAATACGAAAAGGTTGTCAGCAACATTCAGGAAGTGAAGGCTCGTCAGGGAATTGTGATTGCTGTTGTAACACAAGGCGATACGGTTCTGTCGAAAATTGCCGACCACGTGATTGAAGTGCCCGAAACATTGCCGGCTTTGGCTCCGCTAACAACGGTGATTCCATTACAGGTATTGTCGTATTACATTGCGGTGATGCGCGGTTGCAATGTTGACCAACCTCGTAATTTGGCTAAATCTGTAACTGTAGAATAGTGCCGACTGTCAATAAAATACTTGTATTCCGCCTCAGCTCAATAGGCGACATAGTGCTTACCACGGCATTGTTACGCTGTTTACGGAATACGTTTCCCGATGCTCAGATTGATTTTGTCGTTAAAAAACAATTTGCCGATATTCTGCGGTGTGTGCCGTTTGTGTCGAATGTGATAGAACTTGACTCCAAAAAAGGTTTTTCCGAATTGCTTGCGATTCGTAACCAGTTAAGAAACGAGCAATACGATGTTGCGTTGGACATTCACAAGAATTGGAGAAGTCTGTTTGTGTGCAACACAATTGGGGCAAAACAAGTTTTTCGGTTCAATAAACACGTGTTCCGCCGTTGGGTTTTGACAACATTTCATAAGGATATTTACAACGAAGTTCGTCCTGTGTATCTGCGGTTTATTGACGCGGCGAAGCAGATTGGCGTTGCTCCCGATGGAAAATATACCGAATTGGTTGTCCCTGAACAACTGGGCAAATCAATGAAAGATATTTTCGTTCAAGCAAATATTTCTTTCGAAAAACGGATAATTGCTTTGTGTCCTGGGGCAAGTTTTTCCAACAAACAATGGCAGGTTGAAAAGTTTCAGCAACTTGCTAAACGTATTGTTTTGGACTTTGACGCACAAGTGATTTTGCTTGGCGGAAAGAAAGAATCAGAAATGTGCGAATCAATTGCCAACGAAAGAGGTGCCGTAAGTTTTGCGGGAAAATTCGATTTGAGTCAGTCAATTGCCGCGCTGAACATGGTTTCCTTGACTGTTGCGAACGATACGGGAATGTTGCACGTTTCCGAAGCACTTGGCGTTCCCGTGGTTGGCATTTATGGCCCGACGGCACGACAATTCGGCTACTTCCCGATTTTGCCGCAGAGTAAGGTTGCCCAAATAGATAATCTGCCGTGTCGGCCGTGTACGAAAATGGGAATGAACCATTGCCCGAAAAAACATTTTTCGTGTATGAACGACATTTCCGTTGATATGGTTCTTGCGTTGATGCGAGGAATGTAAATTGTTGACAATGAACGATAATCTCGACATAGAAGAACAAGAATTATTTGAGCATTATCGCTATGTTGCCGATAAGGGACAATCTCTGTTGCGCGTCGATAAGTTCTTGAACGACAGGATTGAAGGCATTTCCCGAACAAAAATTCAGGAAGCTGCCGATGGCGGATATTTGTTTGCGAACGGAAATCCTATCAAAGCAAATTACAAAATTAAGCCTAACGATGTGATTACCATTGAGTTTGAAACTCCAAAGCAACAACTGCAAATCATTCCCGAAGATATTCCGCTCGATATTGTGTATGAAGACGACCAACTGATGGTGATTAACAAGAAACCAGGAATGGTGGTGCATCCAGGCTGTGGAAACTACACAGGCACAATGGTCAACGCGATTGCGTGGCATCTTAAAGGAAACATACAATTCGAAGCAAACGACCCTCGTCCCGGACTCGTGCATAGAATCGATAAAGACACCTCGGGATTGCTCGTGGTGGCAAAAAACGAGCAGGCAAAGTGCTTCCTTGCCGACCAGTTTTTCCATAAAACCAGTCAACGTACGTACGTGGCGGTAGCGTGGGGCGTGCCGAAAGAGCCTGAAGGAACCATTTCTGGTTATATTGGCAGAAGTCTGAAAGATAGGAAAGTGATGGCGCTGTTTCCCGACGACACTCACGGGAAATGGTCGGTTACACATTATAAAGTTTTGGAGGATTTAGGCTACGTGTCGGTTGTGCAGTGCAATCTCGAAACGGGACGCACGCACCAAATCCGTTGCCATTTTAAGTCAATTGGATTGCCGCTGTTCAACGACGAAACCTACGGTGGAAATCAGATAATTCGAGGAACCACGTTTACAAAATACAAGCAGTTTGTGGAAAATTGTTTTGCCATCTGTCCACGACAGGCGTTGCACGCAAAAACACTCGGTTTTACGCATCCGACGACTGGAAAATTTATGCAGTTCGATTCTGATTTGCCTGCCGATATGACAGCCTTAATTGAAAAGTGGCGAAATTATGGGGCTGGGCACAACACCATTTGATTTGTACTTTTTTTAAGGATACATAGATTTTTATTGCAAAAAGATGATGAATCGCTTGTTGGAATTATCCCAAATCTGATTTCTCAAATCATACATCTTTTCACCCCGAGTAAAACGCTGAACGAAAAATTTTCATTTTTTTCTGTCTGTTACAAATCTTTTTGGTACTTTTGGGTGGATTTTTGAACTAAATTTAAAAGCAATGAGAAAAACATTTTTGATGGTCGGTGTTTTCCTATCGGCAATGCTTAGCGTATTTGCACAAAACGAGATGGAAGTTACTACCGTGGTTGTGGTGGAAAACCAAGAAGCGGAACTTGCTTATAATAAAGGTATAAGCTTTATGGACACCAAACAGTATCAGGAGGCTATCGCTCAATTTGAGGAAGCTATCCGAATTAATCCAGCTTTTCGCCAAGCGTATGTGAATTTGGGAAGCGCTAAGGCGGCATTGAAGGATTATGATGGAGCTGTATTCGCTTTCGAACAGTCGTTGGAACTCGATTCCACACAGGGCCAGGTTTGGTATTCAAGAGGTTTGGCTTTGTATAATAAGAATGACTACCGCCAATCGTATGAATCAATGCAGAGTGCAGTGAGAAATGGCTACCGTACTGCGGAAACATATTATTATGCTGGTGTGGATTTGTTTTTCTTGAAAGAATATGAAGCGGCTATCACACAATATACCAATGCTATAAAAACTGATTTGTCGTATGCCTATGCGTACAACGACCGTGGTAGTTGCTACAGAATGCTCGGAAAATACAACGAAGCTATCCGCGACTATGAAATTGCGGCAAACTACGACCCGCAGTTGGCGAATATTTACGATAATCTTGGCTCTGCTTTGGTTAAAAAAGGTGATTTGCAGGCTGCTATCAAAAATTTCAATCTCGCAATTGCTAAGAAACCTGATTTTTATGCCGCATACAATAATAGAGGTGAGGCCTATTTCTTACAAGGCGATATAAAATCCGCTTTTAATGATTTTAAGAAAGCAACGGAGTTGAATAAACAATATGCGTTGGCATACAATAACTTAGGCGTTGTGTATGCAAGTCAGAAAAAATACGAGGAAGCGTTGAAAATGTACGCAAATGCAATAAAAATCAATCCAAATTTCGGAATGGCATACTACCATCAGGCTGCGGCACAGGAAATGCTCCGCCAGTTTGATGAATGTTGTATGTCGCTTGTGAAAGCACGCGAACTTGGTGTTGATGTTCCTGCTGCGCTTACGTCGAATTGTAATTAATGTTTAACTTAGAATATCGTGCTGAAATGAAAAATATAGTGAAATATACACAAGTGCTTGGCTTATTGTTGATTGCGTCACTCGCATTCGGACAAAACAAGGAATTCAACAAGAAAGATTGCCCCGATGTTAAGGGCTTGAAAGAAGCATTGAAAAACATTGACAGTGGTGATGGATATACTGAGTTGGGCGACAATAAAACTGCTTTGTCATTTTATTTGAAAGCGCAGGAATTCAATCCGAACAACGCTGATTTGAATTATAAAATCGGAAAATGTTATTGGTTGCTCAATAAACCTGCTGAATCAATACCATATTTTACCAAGGCTGTTGAATTGGACCCGGTCGGAGCTGGACATGCATACGGTGTGCTGGGTATGGCATACCAGGCCACATATCAGTTCGACGAAGCTATCAGCGCATACCAAAAGGCACGCGCCCGTTTGACACCTGACGAGAAAAAAACTAAAGGTAACGATTTGGCTGAACATATTGACCAATGTAACGTGGGTAAACGTTTGATTGCTGATTCCGCCAGAGTGTTTATTGATAATATGGGGGCTGCAATCAACTCAAAATATACCGATTATGCACCAATTATCTCTGCTGACCAATCAATGTTGATTTTCACATCAACGCGTGACAATAAATACACAAAAAAGGCTTTCGAGGATGGTGAATACGATGAAAACCTTTGGGTTTCATATAGAAATGGTTCCACATGGTCGCAGGCTGTTGATATGGGTGCCCCAATTAATACAAAGGAAAATGATGCAACGATTGGTTTGTCGGCTGACGGTCAAAAATTGTTCTTGTTTTATGGCGAAAAAGGCGGTGATATAAAGTATTCTGAGAAAAAAGGCGACGCATGGTCGAAGCCAGAACTCTTCGATGCTATTAATTCCCCGAATTCACACGAGAACTCGGCTTGCTTCTCGTATGATGGACGGACAGTGTATTTTTCGAGCACCAACAACCAACGTGTTCAAAACTATGGTGAACATGATATTTTTAAATGTGAGATGAATGAAAAAGGCAAATGGGGAAAACCTGTAAACCTTGGTCCAATTATCAATACAGATAAAGATGAAGTGGGTGTGTTTATGCATCCTGATGGCCGTACCTTGTATTTCGCTTCAAACGGACACGAAACTATGGGTGGATATGATATTTTTTACACTGTGATGCAGGATGACAGCTCGTGGTCGGAACCGAAAAATATTGGATATCCAATAAATACTCCTGGTGATGAACAGTTCTTGGTGGTTGACGCGAGTGGTATGCACGCATATTATTCTTCACAACGCGCTGGTGGTTTTGGTGGACTTGATGTGTATATGATTACATTCCTTGGTCCAGAAAAGAAATTGAATATGACGACGGAAAATAATTTGATAGCTGTTCGGGCAAATCCAATTCAACAAGAGGTTGTTATGGAAAAATCGGTTGAAATCAAAACTGCCCGCTTGACAGTGGTGAAAGGTGTGGTTTCAGATGCATTCGCCGACCCCAAAAAATATCTTGACGCTCAAATTGAAATTACCGACAACTCAACAGGTAAAGTGTTGTTTACCAACAATGCAAACGCTACGACAGGTAAATTCTTGATCCCGTTGCCATCAGGTAAAAACTACGGTATTGCGGTTAAGAAAGATGGCTATTTGTTCCATTCAGAAAACTTTGATGTGCCGCAGGCTACTGACTACCAGGAGATTATACTTGATATTAAGTTGATGCCTGTTGCCAAAGATTCTAAGATTGTATTGCGTAACGTATTCTTCGACACGGATAAGTCAACCTTGAAACCAATGTCGTACACAGAATTGGATAAATTGGTCGAAATTTTGAACAATAATCCGAAAATGAAAATTGAAATTGGTGGTCATACCGATAATGTTGGTACAAAAACGTATAACCAAAAATTGTCGCAGTCGCGTGCTGAAGCTGTCGTGAACTACTTGATTTCAAAAAATATTTCCAAAGACCGCTTGGATTTCAAAGGTTATGGAATGGACGAACCGATTGCATCGAACGATACTGCTGACGGGCGTGCGCAAAACCGTCGTGTGGAATTTAAGATTATAAGCAACGAATAGTCTCGGATACAATAAAATAGGGGGGATGTTTTTGCGGCTTTCCCTCTATTTTGTCGGTTTTTTTGTTCAAGTGTGTGACGAATAAAAAAAATACGTATATTTGGCACAATAAAAGAAGATGTGTTCGAATGCGTGAGGGACGCATCTTTTTGCAAGTGAAACAATTAATTAAATAAATAAAAAGAAAGTATTAATAATTAAAATTATGAAGAAAGTATTAGCATTAGTGATGGCGTTGGGCGTATTCAGTCTAACATCATTTTCACAGGAAAACGTTGAAGCAAGTCAAGATTCCGCTACAACAGAGGCGGTTGCTCAAAATGACTCAACTCAAGCTCCAGAGGCAGTAGCCGAGGCAGAGACAACATCCGAGGAAGTTTTCACTCCAGAGGAAAAAGGTTTCCACCAAGTAATCAAAGAAAAATTTATTGAAGGTGGTGCTGGATTTATGGCTCTTGTGTTGATTTGCTTGATTTTGGGTGTGGCAATTTCTATAGAAAGAATTCTTTACTTGAATTTAGCAACAACAAATACAAAGAAATTGTTGGAAAATATTGAAGCAGCTTTGGACAAAGGCGACGAGGAAGCAGCAAAGGAAATCTGCCGCAATACTCCAGGTCCAGTGGCAAGCATTTTCTACCAAGGTTTGACACGTTTGTCAGACGGTCCGGAAATGGTTGAAAAAACAGTTGCTTCGTATGGTAGTGTTCAAATGGGATTGTTAGAAAAGGGGTTGACTTGGATTTCATTGTGTATCGGTTTGGCACCTTCTCTTGGATTCTTGGGAACAGTTGTTGGTATGATCCAAGCATTCGATGATATCGCTATTGCAGGTGAAATGTCGCCAACAGTTGTTGCCGGTGGTATCAAGGTTGCATTGTTGACTACCGTAGGTGGTTTGATTGTAGCTATGATTTTGCAAGTGTTCTACAACTATTTGTTGTCGAAAATCGATGACCTAACAACAGATATGGAAGATTCTTCTATCTCATTGGTTGATATGGTTGTTAAGTATAACGCTAAAAAATAATTTCCCGATGGATAATCAAAAGTTTAACCAAGTATTTAAAGTCGGATATATTGCACTGCTTGTCGTAGCATTGTTGGCAACTGTGTGGTATTGGGCTGTGGCATCTGGCAAAGATTGCTTGGCCTGCTCGCTTTCGGTTTGCGAAGGTATTGCTCCAAATGGTGAATCATATGTGTTGCCAGCCGACTCTTGCGCTCTTTCTTATGACGAAATTTTGGAAAAAGAACGAGTTCAAGGTGTTGATGTCACTGAATGTAGTCAGGAATGTATCAACTATGCCGATGCATATTTGGTGTTCGCATTCTTACTTATAATTCTTGCCGTTGGTTCTATGGTTGTAATGTTGTTCTATTCGGCATTCACAAGCGGCAAAAAGTTGTCGAAAACTACATTGATAACATTAGTGTTCGTTGTTGTTGTTGCTTTGCTCGGTTTCTTGTTGTCATCTGACACGATTCCAGAAATCCTTGGCTTCGACGGAACGATAACCTTGTTCGATGTGAAATTGACAGATACATTATTATATGCGACATACATTTTGTTGGGTGGCGCTGTAGTAGCAATCTTGTCATCGTTCGTAATTAAATTTTTAAGAAAGTAGATAATTGGGTAGGGGAGGACACTCCCCTACTGTAATATCAAAAAATATGGGAAAGAAAGTTCCAGAAATAAACTCTTCATCAATGGCGGACATCTCGTTCATGCTTTTGATATTCTTCTTGGTAGCCACCACAATGGATACCGATAAGGGTTTGTTCCGTATGTTGCCTCCATATCAGGATCCAACGGAACAGCAAGAGGATATTAAGGTGTTGGATAAGAACCTGTTTGTTGTGCTTGTGAACAAGGATGACAAGTTGATGGTTGAGAAAAAACCAATGAATTTCCGTGAATTGCGTAAGTCGTGCAAGGAGTTCTTGTTGAATATGAATAATGACGAAAGCGACAAGAGATACCCTGGCTATACTGAGGAAAGCATACCGGGAATTGGTAAAGTGAAGGTTACTAAGGCTATTGTGAGTATTCAGAACGACCGTAGTACTTCGTACGAAAAGTATATTGAGGTGCAAAATGAGATTATTGCTGCCTACAACGAAGTTAAGGATGTGTATTCGTTGAAATATTTCAAGAAACCATTCAAAGACTTGAAGGAAAACCAGCAGGATATTATCAAACAGATTATACCTCAAAAAATCTCTGAAGCTGAACCTAAAAATATTGGAGGTAAGTAGTTATGGCACAGTTTAGAAGTAAAGAAAAGAAAACTCCGCCGGCAATCTCCACACAGTCGTTGCCTGATATTATCTTTATGTTGATATTCTTCTTTATGGTGTCAACAACAATGCGTGAAAGCACCCTGTTGGTGAAAAAACCACACTTGCCGCGTGCTACCGAACATGTTACGTTGGAAAAGAAATCGCTTGTGAGCAATATCTATATTTCCGCACCAAGTCTTCAGTATCAGAAATTGTATGGTACTCAGCCAGTTATTCAACTTAACGAGGCAATTGAGGATGTTTCAAAAATTGCAAAATTTGTCGAACTAGAAAAAGAGTCAATGCCAGCAAACGACCGTTCTCAAATGATTGTGTCGCTGAAAGTTGATTCAAAGGCAAAAATGGGTATTGTAACTGACGTAAAACAAGAATTACGTAAGGCAAATGCGTTAAAAATTAGTTACTCGGTTGTACCGAAAAACTAATCTTGTAAGGAATAAAAAAAGGGAGGGAAAAGCAACGCTTTTCCCTCTTTTTTTGTGTCAAATCTGGCATTGACAGAATCATTTGCTCGTGATTCCCTTTGAGAAAATTCAACCACATACAATTTATTTCCATAAAAAAGACTATTTTTGAAAAGGGTTTCCTTGATGATTTTTTCATAGGGGAAAACAAAAGTAAAATGGCGTTTATCTAACGCTTTGTTTTAGACGTGTAGAAATCTGGCAGTTTCAACACACATTCCTGTCGAACGCAAAGCAACGATGGATGCCCATTAGATATGGATTTATATAGTACGCTCGTGCTATTTTCATATCGGCGTGGGTTCTGCGTTGCTCGTTCTGACAGGAAGGGCGATGCCAGAGCCTCTACACGTGGAACGGGTAACAGATACGATTCCACGCTTTTTTATTTATAATCCTTTTTTGTTAGGAATCGGCGAAAAACTAAAAACCTATGCTTCGATACGGCACATGGTGAATTTATGTTTGTGAAAATTTAGAGGTTGCTCCCGGCACGGATTAGGGATTGAAAGATGAAAAAAATATGTACTACAATGGTTTTGACGCTTTGTGCACTTTGTGCATTTTCACAAAACCTAAGAATTAATTTCTACGCTCAAATTGATGAGAATAAGAAAGTCGCACCAGACAGCGTGTTGGTCGAAAATCTTGCTTCGGGATATAGTAAGATGATTCATAAGGAATTGTCTGATGATAAATCAATAACTATTATAGGGAAATGGCTTGACAAACCAAACACGATAGAAGATGAACTTGCGGAACAAGATTTTCTTTGTCAAAAGACAAAAGCGACCGTTGCTGTTTCTATGAACCGCTCTGCAAAATTGCACCTCGCGTTGTACAACATCTCAGGTACAAAAATCACCGATTATGTAAATGATTTTGGCGTTGGACAATATGAGTTTTCCGTTTCCGCTCCGATAGGGATATATGTGCTGACGGCAAACGATGGTGTTCGTTCATCGTCTCTGAAATTGTCGATTGAAGGCTACGACAACGCTCGAATAGAAGAAATTGCCGTAGAAAATGCAAACAATTCTATTTTGAAATCATACCATGACACCGTTAAATTCTACAACATTGAAGACCTACGATTTACGGGATATTACAACGGATTATCGGATGTACAGTTTTTTGACATCTCTTCATTTCTTCTTTCTGAAGAAATTGTTTTTACTTTCCCATTTGTAAAAGGAGAAGTAAAAGATATAACAGGAACCACGGCAGTTCTTGTCGGAAATACTTGTAACCTTAAAGAAAATACAATAATTGAAAAAGGATTTTATTTTGGAACGTCCTACAATCCTATTGAAGAAGGGACCAAATACATTGTTGAGACAGAAGAGTTCTCGTATATGGTTGAGAATTTGTTAGGAAGAAATGATTATCGGTATTGCCCATACATTGTAACTGATAAATGTACTATATTGGGTTCTATACTTTCTTTTACAACAGAATTTGCTCCAGATCCAGAAGACCCAGGTATAAAGGACGGAGCGATACTTGCACCATTTTCCGTTTCAGGGAAAAAGCAAGTATATTTTAGCATGGGAAATTTGTGGTATCACCCACGTTCAGGGAAATGGATGTTCGCATTAAAACAATATTCTGTATTAGGTCAAGATAATACCAGCATCACCAGCGATAATGGTGGTGTATGGATTGATTTATTTGGTTGGGGGACATCAGGTTGGAATAGCGGTGCAAATGAGTACCAACCCAATAGTTATAGTATCCATTACAATGACTATTATCCTGGCGGTAATTATAGAAATTCTCTTACTGGCAATTATACAAATGCAGATTGGGGCGTATATAATGAGATTTATAATGATAAAGATTTAAGCCGTAAAGACAATGCTGGTATGTGGCGTACATTAACAAGTGAAGAATGGTATTATCTAATAAAAACACGAAAGAACGCATCTCAACTGATAGGCAGAGGGAAAATAGGAAATGTACAAGGGTTGATATTGTTGCCTGATGATTGGGAAACTCCACAATCAATGTCATTTTCAAGTGATGATATAAACGAATATTCAAAAGAAAACTGGATGGTGATGCAAGCCTCTGGTGCCGTATTTTTACCTGCCGCAGGAGAACGTAATGGTACAAATGTGTCAAATGTAAATTTTAGTGGCAGTTATTGGTCAAGTACGGCTTTTGATGAGCAAAAAGCATCTGCGTTGTACTATTATTATAATCGAGGAGAGGTATCTGTAAGTAGGTTTTACCGTGACAGAGGATTAGCAGTCCGCCTTGTTAAAGATGTAAAATAGGAAATATATTGTTTAATTAAAATTTTAATAGTTATGGAAAATTTGCAAAAAGAAATTAAAAAGTGGGCAGAAGAGGTGATAAAAATCTATGAACCTATTGCAAGTAAGAAGGAAAACAATATTAGTTATTATACTCAATCCGACTTAACAAAAATCACCCAATCTCCAGATATACTTATTCTAGGAATAAATCCTGGATCGGAAGGTGCATATAATAAGATAAATGCAGAAACTTTTATGAATGGTAATACGTTCTTCTATGATAGAGATAAATGGCACTTATGGAGACAATTAAAGAAAATCCTTGCTTTTGGGAATCTTTCTTACTTGATAGAAGATGAAACACGTTTTGTTTTTACCAATGTTTATCACTTTGGAACATTGAAAGCAAAACAATTATCGTTGGAGCTAAAAAATAACGAAAACATAGTAAATCTTACCTTAGACTTGATAAAAGACGTTTTAAAACCAAAACGTGTTCTATGTTTAGGGAAACAAGATTGTTTTGACAAATTACACATAAAATGTCAAGATTTAATAGCAGGAGAACTTACCTATGGGACATTGAATGAAATTCCTATATACGGAATCCCCCATACAAGCAGTTTTTATACAAACGAAGAAAGCGAAATGATTGGAAAAGTTTTATCAGCTTTGTTTACGGGTAAGGTAAAACACAATAAAAAAGAAATTGCAGAATGTTTTAAAGATGAGATTAAAGCTTTTGAAGAACGAAAGGAGCAGATAAAACCAGATAACATCTCAAAATTTATGATAGCAGAGGCTTTTAGAAAATTTTCTCAATTGAAAGCACATGAAAGAATGAAGGATTGGTACTATCTTACAAACAATATTGTCGTAAGAGTCACCGATGTACATGAGGGCCTCGTAAATTTTCGTCACAGTAATTTTGAGGGAAAAAACAACTATGGAAAATCGCCACAAAATTATTTACACACTCAAGAAATAATAGAGGAACTTAAAAGATTCGGCTATGGGGATAAAGATTATCAAACATCATTAGGAACAAAGTTGTTTTCTCAATATAAAAAAAGAAATCCACAAGAAATTCTGTTAGCCATTTTTCAAGAACTTGATGAAATAAAACCTATACTAGAGGATATATTTAAAAAATAATACAAATTTCCCCGTCCCACCTCCATAGGACGGGGAATTTTCTATAAAATCATCCCATTTTTTTACTCAATGCACTGCGTAAAAAACTATTCTTTCCGCATTGCCTGTATATATGCCTCAACGGCATAAAGTGGTATGTTTTCCATCCATCCTTGGTCAATGTATGGTCTCATTGAACAACGAAGTCCTTTAAATGATTTTTCCTTAAACTGCTGAATGAAAGTTGAAAATTTACACTTTTTCGGGGGAATGACCGCCAAAATGTTCTCTTTAGTTTGACGGATTAGCAGGAGTGGTGAAGTCCACTATCTTCCGTGCTTTTTCTTTCCCAACAACCTTACTCAGTTCTTCTTCGCTTGCGCTTTTGATTGCCGAGACTGTTTTGAATTGTTTGAATAACAGTTCTATCGTCTTTGGACCAATACCTTCTATTGCTTCTAATTCGGAGGAAGTGAACTTTTTCGACCGCTGATTGCGGTGGAATGTGATGGCAAAGCGATGCACTTCGTCTTGTATGCGTTCCATAAGGTGAAAAAGCGGGTCGTTGGGCTTAATTCCCACCACCTTGGGCGGAAAACCGAATAGGATTTCGTGGGTACGGTGTTTTCGGTCTTTCGCAAGTCCCGCAATCGGAATGTCGAGTTGTAGTTGGTCTTGAATTACGTGCCGGGCCATTTCCATTTGTCCTTCGCCCCCATCGACAATAAGCAGTTGTGGCAAATCTTGCCCTTCTTCCACCAGACGAGAGTAACGGCGGAAAATTACTTCTGCCATACTCGCATAGTCGTCGGGACCTTCCACGGTCTTGATGTTAAATTTGCGGTATTCCGATTTGTTTGGCTTGCCGTCGGTGAAACGCACCATTCCCGCCACGGGGAACGCCCCCTGTATGTTACTGTTGTCAAAACATTCTATGTTTTTAGGCAATTCCTTGAGTTGCAGGGCTTTTTGCAACGATTCCAACAACTTCAAAGAATGTCGTTCTGGGTCAACACGCTTCATTTGCTTGAATTTCTCCACTTTATAGAGATGAGCATTCTGTTCCGACAATTTCAGCAAGCTGAGCTTGTCACCACGTTGTGGCGTATGAAAGGTAACCCCGTCTATTTGAAAATCTGGTTCAAACGGCACAATAATCTCCTTCGCCGTACTTGGAATCTTTTGGCGAATCTCGGTAATGGCAATGCCAAGGAGTTCCGTGGGTGTTTCGTCAAGTTGTTTCCTGATTTCGAGCGTGTGCAGTTGCACAATGGCACCGTTCACAACCTTCAGGAAGTTGACGTATGCCGTGTCCACGTCATCCAAAATGGAATACACGTCAACATTGGTAATGCTTGGATTCACAATGGTTGAGCGACTTTGATAGCGAGTCAGTTCGTCAAGTTGCTCTTTTATTTCGCCTGCCAGTTCATACTTCATTTCGGCAGAATAGCGAAGCATACGTTCCTTGAGAATTTTAATCACTTCGCCAATGTTTCCCTTGAGAATGTCGCGAATCTCGGAAACGGCGTTGGCATAGTCCTCCTGCGACTGTTTTCCCACGCACGGAGCTTTGCAGTTTTTTATGTGATATTCCAAACACACGTTGAATTTCCCTTTCTGAATATCGTTAGTATTCAGCGCCAGCGAGCACGTGCGTGGCTTGTATAATTGTTTTATAAGAGCCAACAGGTATTTCGCCATTTTCACATTGGCATACGGTCCAAAGTATTGCGAGCCGTTTCGTATAAAATGACGGGTAAGCGTGATGCGAGGGAAATTCTCGTTCTTAATAACTATCCACGGATATGTCTTGTCATCCTTTAACAATACGTTATATCGAGGTTTGTATTTCTTTATCAGGTTATTTTCAAGCAATAGCGCATCTTGTTCACTTTTAACAATAAAATGCCTGATTGTCACTATTTTGCTGACAAGCACCTTCGTTTTGGGGTGCGTCTGTTCTTTATTGAAATATGACGACACACGACGTTTGAGATTTTTTGCCTTTCCAACGTAAATCAGCGTGCCATTTTTGTCAAAATACTGATACACGCCAGGGTCAGTCGGCAAGGTTGCCAATTGTTCCCTGATGGAAGCGAGTCGGATGTCGTTGTTGGTTGACAAGATAAGTTCTTATGGGTAATTTAGTGAATTCGTGATTTCATTAAGTCGTAATACATTAAACGAGTTGCATGATTATCAGCATCCTCGTTTGTCCAAAATATGAAATCATTTTTTGCATAAAAGTCTAAAGCATTAGTGTATGCGTCAACAAGTAGATATCTGCATCCTATGGGTAATTGTTCGTTTGCAAATTTGAATTTAATTGCGGATATGAGCCAACTTCCATATCCTTCTCTCGCATATTCCTCGGCTATTGCCAAACGACCGATTTTTATTGCAGGATAAGATTTGTATTTTTTCCCGTTTTGAAATTTTTCTTTTTCAATATCGGTTGCTGGCATCGTATCGGCTGAAAGTGAGAAATATCCTATTAATGTTTCAAAATTATAAAGTAGATATGTGACAGCAAGAAGCTCGGTTTGGTGTTTTTTTGCTTTTCTCCTCAGAAAAATGTTGAGATTCGTGTCGGAACTCTTAAAAGTGTTTAGAATTGAATTTGATTCTTCATCAAGAATTTTAATTCGTATTGATTTTGTGTTAATCATTTTTTCCCCGTTGCATTGCTTGGTTAAATTGTTTGTATGCTTTTTCCATTTCGGCAAGTTTATGTTTGCTTTCTTTTTTTACATGAACAGTGCTTTCAAGAAAGTTTTTCCCCTCTTGCCCAAAAATCATAGGAGTTGGCTTGAAATCGCATTTAAGATATGATGCCATTGTAGTAAATTTTTATTTGCAAATATATCTTTATTAAAACGTAAATGCAACATGTTTTTTCCGTAATATACATAACAAAATCGTAGTAGTTTTCGTTTATTTCCCAAACATTAGGAATCATCTGCTTTCGTTGCATGCATTAGATTATTCGTTTTCTCATTTTGTCACGTTCCTATTTCCACAAAAAGAAATGGAACAAAATAAATGTAGGTATAGATACAAGATAAAATATGAAAATCTCGTATGGTTATATTTTCATAATAGTCTTGTTTTTCATTTAAAAATACCTTATCTTTGCGATTTAAGGTAAGGAATGCCCTTTGGTAGCGGGATGCTACTCGCAAGTGTTGCGCCATAGGGTTTTTGAGGTTTTGATTGTCTAAATTAGTAAAGAAAATGTGTGAGGTTATGAAAACAAAATCTACATATTGTGTGTATAATGTCGCTCTTCTATTTGCATGGATATTATTGTTGAATGGAGTTTCTTATGAATCGTTTGCTGATGATTGGAAAATAAGGTTCACGGGGACTAACAATTGTACTGGTGTGACTAAAGATGTGGATTATGATTTAAAGAAATGTGGGGATGTGTATTATAAAGAAATTACAACAGGTTCATGGAATAATCAAGCTGTATTTGAAATATATAGAAATGGGGCAAGAGTAGAAAATTATTCTAATACGGATGTTAATCAGTATAATTCAGGTGTATTTACTATAAATGATGCGATCTCAGGGGTTAGGTATATAATGGTGAATCCTGTTTCGTCAAATGTTTCTACAACAACGGTTGCTCCTCAATGTGGTCCTGAGATTTCTGACATCGCTGGTGGCGCGTCAATATTGTGTTTGAATGACGATGCTGCCCGTAATGCGTTGGCCGCTCCAACAGTAACTGGAGAAGAATCAAAAGGATGGACTATAAATGGTGCAAAAAATACTGACCTTACATTGGATTATATAAAGGATCCTGCTAATATGGCGGCGTTAAACGGCGCAACTCTTCAATATTGGGCAGAAGATGAAAGTCACGTGGTCGCTTTAAGCAATGAAGTTACGTTGAGTGTGTGTTTGCCGGAGGTGGGGAGTATAGCTGGGGATTCTGCATTTATATGTTTGAATAATCGTTTGTTACGGACTCCAACAGTCTCGGGGGCGTACGCTACATCAGGATGGGAGATTGTTGAGAATAATGTGGTTAGTTCCTCATTTGTTTCAATAAGTGGAGATGTGGGCAATCAGATGTTGATAGATGGGAGAGGGGTAGGAATGTCGTTATCATCTTTTTATGGAAAAGATATTCGATATTTTGTTGCTGATGCATATGGTAATAATGTACATAGCAATGCCGTTAAACTTATGAGTAAACCTACCGTTACTATAGATTTGATAGGTGATGAAAACACAAGAACGATTAATGTTTGTGATGGTGAACAAATCACTCATTTTCCTTTTGTTTCGTATAACGCAAACGGAACAACTATTGCATCGGCAAGATGGCTTGTTTATAAAAATGGTTCGTGGGTAGAATATAAGAATCAAGTAATGGATGAAACAACTGCTCGTATAGAGTATAGAGTAACCCCAATCTCAAAGCAGAAAGATGGAGGTTGTGGATATTCCTCCACGAATGATAGTCGAACGAATTTAAATCGAATATCCGCGACAACAGAAATAAAATTTACTCCATCTTTAAATGATTCATATGGTTGTTCTGGTCATGCGTCAGCAACGGTTACTGATATCTCTGACAATGTGATAGATGGTACAACATATTGGACAAAAAACAATGCATATAATGCAAAGACAGATGGGAATACGTATGATTTTACGTTTGATTGTGAATCTGAAGTGGGGACAATGACGCTTGGTGCGTATGTAATTGACGCTGAGACTGGGTGTAAAAGTTCTGTCTCACAAACGATTTCTGTAATAAGTGATTTTACTACATTTCTTTATGTAGGGGGTGTTGGAGAATCGTCGAATGTTACTAATGCAAATAATTGGGAGCTATTAAATGCAGATGGTACTACTGATCCATCAATTCATCCAACTTTTGATTTTAGTTCTGATGGATGTCGTTATGTTATTAATACCAATGGGGTAGAGTTGTTATCGTCTCAAACATGGAGCGTTTCAGGAGAAGGAACAAAAATAATTGTAGGAGATGGTACGTGGGAAAGTCTATCGGGACGTTCTGGAGCGGGACTTAATAGTGCTTTTACTGTAAATAGTGCTAATGCTGGGTATGGAGTTCCTTCTGGAGATTTTGAACTGATGTCTCAATGTTCAAATACAGATTGGATTACAAATTTAAGTAATATCGCAAAATATGACTATCGAGGGAAATCCAAGAAATTTACTATTTCGGGAGTATTAACGACAGACGATAATGTTGTCATAGATGTAAAAGCAGGAGCCAATCTTACTATTAATACAAATGAAGGATCCTACAATTTGGGATTACTTACACAAGATAAAATTGCTTTGGCTTCACCTATTCTTGCCGACGGGGTGACAAATGGGTATTCGTGGGCATCTATAGTCCCAGGTTCTAGTGTTACTTATATGGGAACAGGTGTAAAGAAAATCAGAAAAGGAACGTATTCTCAACTGTATGTCGCTTCAGAAAATTGTGAGGATATAACTTTCGAGGAAAATGCATTGGTTGAAATAAAACAATCCTTAAGTGTGAGTATGGCAGGTTCTTGTACTAATAAAATGCGAGATCATGTAAAACCTAATGGGTGTACCATATTGTTCAGTGGTTCTGTTAATCAAATAATACCATCATTACACTATTATGATTTAGTAATTGCCAATGCTAGCACTAAATCAATTTCTACAAATGTTTGGATAGATAATATGCTGAGTGTTGAGGCATCTTCGAGCCTTAATGTGGGAGCCACTACGGTTTCATTGTATGGTGATGGAGAAAATGTCTTTGTGAATAAGGGACATGTTTTTTGTTCTAACGGTTCAACCGTAAGTTATTTTTCAAATAATATGACGACAATTGCTCCAATTTTTTATTATAATTTATCTCTAGGAAGTAAACCGCGTCGATTTTCTCCTAATTCAGTTACTGGGATAGCGGGAAGTCTTACGGGGATTGATGCGTCAAAATGTACTACAACGGGTAGTATTGTAGAGTTTAACGGAACTGGCGCACAGACGATACCTTCTATGGAATACTATAATCTTACTATAAACAATAGGGGGTTAGATGGAAGTAACAATTCTTCGGTATCGCTTGGAGGTAATATCGTAGTAATGAACCAATTACTATTGAACGAGGGTATATTAAATACTGATAGTAAATCTTTAGTTGTCAAAAATTCTTCTTCCAGTGCGGTTGGGCAAGGATATAGGTATAATGCAGATAGTGCTTCGTATATTATTGGTAGTATAACAAGGGCGGTACCTTCTAATTTGTCGGGAACTGGTTCTGAATCTTATTTGTATCCTGTAGGTACGTTAGATGCGTATTTGCCTCTTTCAATATCAAAAATCACAAGTGGCTCAGATGCTTCGATTACTGTAGGTACAACAAATGCAGTTTCAAGTACATCGGTTGTAAGTCCTTTGACAAGTGTAAATACGAATGCCTATTGGAAGATTGACGGAACGAATTATACAAGTTCGTCGGTGAGTGTTTCTTCGAGTAACGGTTTGTCCTCATGCAATACTTTAGGCTTTAAGAAAGAGGGGGCAAGTTCATTTGAAAATATTGTGGGATGTTCGGTTTCTGATAATTCTATTTGTGCTTCGTCTATAGTGAACGGGAATGGAATTGTCGCCTTGGCAAATCGAAATATTAATGCTAAAACATACTATCTTGTGAAAGCTGGAGCGAATCCTTTAAACAAAAAGGATTGGTGGACAAATGAAGATGGTTCTGGGGAGCATCCATCTTCATTTTATGAAGATGATGCCACATGGGTTTTCAGAAGTTCAACCTCTGTGAAAATGAATTTGACGATAGGGGGGTCGAATACAAAAGTATATTTTGATATGGGACCGGATTCTGTGTTGACAATAAAGGCGGATTTAACATTGCCTATTGTGGAACATAAAAGAGGTCTTGTAAAAGTTGAAACAGATGGATCGTTGAATATATTGAATATGTATACCATGAAAGATGAGGTAAGTAATGTTTCAAATGGAAATTATGAGTTACAACAGAAGTTGAGAAAAAACAAATCAAGACTGGAGAATAACGGGACTGTAAATATTTATAATTCAACATTATCATTAACTAATAGTTATGTGGAAAATAAGGGCAATATGAATTTTTATAATACTGATATTTCATTATCCTCCACTTTGAATCAAGGACCAAATTATAATGAAATTAATACGGATTTATGTCATACAAGGTTTATAAACGAGGGTATTGTAAGAATGAGTAATGGAGCTTTGACGGTGTCAAATAGAGAGGTGCATGTGAGGAACGCTGCAGGAGCTGTATGGTTAATTGATAACACCTCGTCTCCTTCAAAAACAGTGAAATTTAATAATGTGGAATTCATAGCTAATGATAATGATATGCAATATATAAATTTTGAGTGTGGTTCGTCATTCTTGGTAAAACATTCGGATGTAGATATTGTGTATGGTGGACAAACAGGACAAAAAAATGGTATGAATGGGGAAATAACAGTATATGATGGAAACTTGTTAGTTAAGTGTAATAATGGATTAGGAGATTTTACTATAAAAAAAGACTGTGGGGCTGTATATTTAATTGATACAGATGGCAGCGGAGATGGAGTGTTTATGGTTGACGGTCAAAGTGGTTGGAAAATGACTGTGGAGGGTGAGTTGTATGCTGTAGGTGTTTTGAATAAAAGTAATGGGTCGGGTAATAAATTTAATGTTGCTGATGGCGCGCAAATATTTGTCGGTGATATTGGTGTAACAAGTTCTTCGAGTCATTCTTGGGACTTTAGCTTGGATGTGAAATCTGGTGGCACGATGAATTATTGCGGAAATAGAACCTCTGGCTCTGATGCACTTGGTAAAAATGAAGGCACTTTAAATTATGCGGGAAGTTTCTATCAGAATTCAAGTCCGTCTATGCAAGGTGACGTTGGAGGTGAGGGCGAAGAGTATGTTTTATATGCGGATGGAACTATATGTATGGCAGATTATGTGGAAAAAGTAAATGGAAATATAGGTCATATAATTCTCCCTGTCGAACTCACTATGCTCTATGGTATCTGCAAAAATGGTGCTGTTGAGCTTCATTGGCAGACTGCTTCGGAATCGAATAATGAGGGTTTTGTGATTCTTCGTTCGTTTGACGGTGTGAATTTTGAGGAGATTGCAGAAGTAATGGGAGCAGGAACGTCAACGGGTACAATAAATTATATGTATGTTGATGAAGAAGACAAAACGGGTATGGTTTACTATAAGCTGCGTCAGGTGGATTTTGATGGTAAAACAAAAGAATCGAAGATTGTTGCTGTTCAAACGTGCGGTCCAAATGCGCAGTTCGCGATTGCTGAGGATGAAATTACCGTGTCATTTAAAAATCCAGAAGAAACAAATTATGTTGTTGTGACGTCATTGAGCGGAAAGATTGTGTTCTCGAAATCGTTCAAGGATGTGGCGGAAGCACGGATAGCATCGCCGCGAATCAAGGGCGTGTATATCATTTCGGTTATTGACAGCAAACAAATAACGAGTGAAAAATTTATAAAATAAGGATTGAAATCCAGTAAAAAAGGTCGGTTAAAAAATCGACCTTTTTTATTTTCCGAAAAATAAAGTCGAAAATAGTTTGTGGTCTAAAAAAACATTCCTATTTTTGTTCGTTCTAAAAAACTATATAGCAGTTAATTGTTTAATTCAAACTTAAAAAAATGAAGAAAAAATCTATTTTTCAAGTTGTAATGGGGACTGTGGTGGTACTTGCATTTGCTTGTAGCAGCCCGAACAAAATGTTGAAAAACGCAGCGCAAGTGCGTTATAATGTAACTCCAGATCCTCTTGAAATGAAGGGTGACAGTGTTGACGTGTCAGTAAGTGTGGTTTATCCAGCAAAGTATTTCAACAAAAATGCTGTGATGGTGTTAACTCCGGTTTTGAAATCTGAAAGCGCAACTGTAGCGTATCCAGAAGTAACGTTGCAGGGTGAAAAAGTACAAGGTAACGGGGGTGTTATCTCTGCGGCAGGTGGTTCTTATACATATACAGGCAAGGTTCCTTACCAAGATGCTTTGTTGAAATCGGAATTAATGATTCAAAGTAAAGTGAGTGTAAAGAGCAAATCTGTGAATTTGCCAGAGGTTAAAATTGCTGATGGTGTGTTGGCAACAGCTTCTTTGTTGAAAAACGAAGCTCAACCAATCGAAGCAATGAACCAATTCAAACGTTCGGAAGTATTGACTTCGGAATCAGAAATCGTGTTCTCTATTAATAATGCAACAGTTCAATCAAAAGAACTTTCAAAACAAGGCATTAAAGATATGAAGACATTTGCGAAAAATGCATCGGATGATTCTACAATGTCATTGAAGGGTGTTTCTATTGTTGGTTATGCTTCTCCTGATGGTCCGGAAGATGGCAACGAAAATTTGGCAAAGAATCGTCAGGCTGCTGCTGAAAAAGCGTTGAAAAGCTCTATCAAAGCTTCGTTCGAAGCTAACTACACAGCTGAAGACTGGGATGGTTTCCGTATGTTGATGGAATCTTCTTCAATCCAAGATAAAGATGCTATTTTGAACATCCTTTCTCAATATTCAGATCCAGTTGTTCGTGAATCAGAAATCAAGAAAATGGGTACTGTTTATAAAGAAATCGCTGACGAAATTCTTCCTCAGTTGCGTCGTTCAAAAATCGTAGTGAGCGCAGAAAAAGTTGGTAAATCAGACACAGTTCTTCTTGCAGCTGGTCGTGGTAAATCAGATGTTGCTTTGACAGAAGATGAATATTTGTTCGCTGCAACAATCGCTGAAAATGCTGACGATGCAGAAAAGATTCTGAAAAATGGTGCTTCATCACTTTCTAACTCTTGGAAAATTGTAAACAACTTGGGTTGTGTACAAATGGACGAAGGTAAATTTGATGATGCTCAAGCTTCTTTCGCACGTGCAGATGAACTTTCTGACGGTGATAAGGCTGTGAAAAACAATATGGGTGTGCTTGCAGTAAAACAAGGTGACTTGGCTAAAGGTTTCGAATACTTCGAAATAGCACAAGGTGCTGGACCAGAAGTTAAGTACAACATGGGTACTGTAAAAGTAAAAGAAGGCGACTATCCAACTGCTGTTGAAATGTTCGGTAGCAACAAAACATTCAACGCTGCTCTTGCTAAATTGTTGGCTGGTGACGTTGACGGCGCTTTGAGCGTTGCTAATGAAATCGAAGAACCTGATGCTTCAGTTGACTACTTGAAAGCAGTAATCGGTGCAAGACAAAAGAATTATGATATGATTATGAATAATTTGAAGTCTGCAATTGATAAAGATGCTGCATTCAAAGATAGAGCAAAGAAAGATTTGGAATTTGCAGATTTCTCTGATGATTCAGCTTTCGAAGCCCTTGTGAAATAGTTATATTTAGGACGTGAAATTAAAGGGGATGGACTTCGGTTCGTCCCCTTTTTTTGTCTTTGTATGTTCTTTGAAAAAATCTTGAGACTGTGATTAGGGATTTGTTTCTCCAGATTGTCATAGTATGTAGTGGTTTGGGATTAAATTTTTGCCAAAATTTTCCGATTGAGGTTTCATTTCTAATCTAAAAACACTATCTTTACAAACTTATATTTCGGAAGGTATGAAGTCAATTAATGTATTTCGCAAATCAGTATGTATAGCACTGTGTGCGCTTTTCACGGCGACATGTGTGTGCGCAGAACCAACGTGGACAAAAGTCAACTATACAAGCTCCACAGCATTTATCGGTATCGTGAAAATTAACGATTACGACAACTCGTTTCCTATCACGGTTTCCGAAGGTGATTATATTGGCGCGTTTGTCGGCGACGAATGCCGAATGAATGCCAAGGTGTTTGCGTACGATGGTAAACTGTACGTTTCGTCGGTGATTCAGGGTGGTGAAATAACCGATATGACATCAACAACGACGAGCGAACCTGAAGAAGTTGAGTTTAAAGTTTGGAACCATACGACAAACAAACTTGTTGATGCACAAGTAAAAGGAACATTATTCACTCGTTCTGCAGGAGAGATTTTTGACTACGAAATTGGGAAACCAAATAGCGGAAGTTCGTTAAAATCGTTGGAAGTTGCTTCATACACACTTTCTCCTACTTTTGTCGATGACGTGACGAACTATACCATTTCGGTGGCATACGGAACTGAATTGCCAAGTACGTCTGATTTTGATGCGGTTGCTGCTGATTCAAGAGCAACGGTATCTGTTTCTCCTGCTACTTCATACGATTCCGAAGGTAAAGCGAAATCAACAGTGACGGTTACAGCCGAAGATGGCACGAAAACAGTCTATAACGTCACGTTTGTGCAAGAAGATTGTCCTGCAAGTGTGCCTGAATTGACTGATTTCAAGAATCTTAAACAATGTGAGGGTGATGCTCAAAATATTGTAGCAATGTTTGGAGGAAAAAGTGATGTTGCTGTTTGGTATGCTGCTAAAACTGGAGGCGTAGCCCTTGCTGAAACGAATGATTACAAACACGGAAAAACAGCGGCAGGTACATATACGTATTATGTTGCAAGAAATGATGGTACGTGCGAAAGTACTGACAGATTGGAAGTTGCTCTTTCTATCTATGAAAAACCAGCTCCCCAAATTCTTAGTTTGAAAGATACATATTGCGATAACGAAGGTGTTGTGACATTGGAGGCTTCTGTTTCTGGAGGTACATTTACTCTTAATGGCGATGTTGCAACTTCGTTTGACCCAAGCAAAGCAAACTCGGGAGCGAACGTAATAGAATATACCGTTGTCAAAGATGGTTGCGAAGGCTCCGACTCAAAAACAGTAGAAGTAACCACCCAACCAACCGTTTCGTTGGATGTTGATTTGGATATGTGTTCGGGTGATGAGGCTCAAACATTGAAAGCAACACCAGCAACTGGCGTGTGGACTGGTGATGGGGTTTCAAAATCTGGTAATTCGTATATTTTTACTCCTACAAAATCGAGTTCGTTGGTTTATACTTATACCGAAGGTGCTTGTAGCGTGGTGAAGACTGCTACAATTACAGTTGCTACCACACCATCTCCGAAAATCAATGGCATGAATGATGCATATTGTGCAAGTGCGGCGGCAGTTACGTTGTCGGCGGAACCTGTCGGTGGTGCGTTTTCATTGAATGGTAGTGAAATAACTTCTTTCAATCCGGCAGATGCAAACATTGGTGAAAATACGATTTCGTATAGTGTGACGGTGAGTGGTTGCAAAGGTGTCGCTTCGAAAACGGTTGTTGTAAATGCAGCTCCAACAATAGACTTGAGTGGTATTAAAACAGAGGTGTGCACAGGTGCAGAAGTCGCTTTAACGCCAACAACCGGAGTTTGGAAAGGTACAGGTGTTTCAGGTTCCACATTCTCATCATCAGCTGACGGAACGTACACGCTAACATACACGGAAACTCAAAACGGCTGCTCAGCTTCAGAATCGGTTGATGTTACTGTTTTGAACACAAAGGCTCCAACTGTCACATCGGCAAATGTGGAAGTGAATGGCGCGGTTCCTGCATTGCAGGCGTTGGCTGCTGGAACCATAAATTGGTATGAGTCGTTGACGGGCAGTTCGTTATCAACGGGTGCAAAATATACTCCAGCAGTTTCAACAGCAACGGAAACTGTTTATACATATTATGTAAGTAATACGGAAAAAGGTTGTGAAAGCGAAAAAGTTCCTGTAACATTGACAGTTACGTCTTGTACAACTGAAGCGCCAACAATTGCTGCTGTTGATGCTGTTTGCGAAGGAAGCGCATTCCCTACTTTGACGGCTGTGGGTACAAATATTACGTGGTATGATGCTATTACAGGTGGCACAAAACTTGAATCGGGCTCGTCATACAAACCGACAAAAGAAGGAACGTATTATGCTTCACAAAATCCAGGTTGCGAAGGACCGCGCGCGATGGTGAAAGTTGATGTGAAAGCAAAACCATCAGCTCCGGAAGTACAAGGCGCAAGCTCATGCGAAGGTGCGCAACTTGTAGCTATGACATCAACAGAATCAGTGAATTGGTATCTTGATAAATCATCGGCGGCAGTCGCTACTGATGCCAAAACATATACTCCAACTTCTTTGGAAAAAACCACCACATTCTATGTGAATAGAACCGAAAACGGTTGTACGTCTGATTTTAGCGAGGTGGTTTACTCAATAACTCCGAAACCATCAGCACCAGTTGCCGATGTAAGAAAAATTTGCTTTGGAAATGACTATGATTATTATGTACGTGTGACCGGAGGAACAATTGCTGGCGGAACATTACAATGGTACAATGATAAGAATCTGCCGTTAGGCACGGAAACAATACAGGAAGTGTCGGTTCCTGATAATGTGACTGAAACCACAATTATTGCCTATACTGTTTCACAAACCGTTGACGGATGCGCTAGTTCGATGGCTACGGCAATGCTGTATGTGAATCCGTTGCCAACTCCGAAAATTCTTGATTTGAAGGCTTCGTATTGCTCTGATTCGAATGAAAAAGTTACTCTGTCGTCAGATTTACAAGGTGGCGATTTTATGATTGACAATTCGTTTAAGGATTCATTTATTCCAAGTCAGATGTCGAAAGGCGCACATAAGGTATTGTATGTATATGAAGATAAAAATGAGTGTTATGGTGAAACAGAACAAGTTTTCAGTGTTGAGGATTGTTCGGCTCCAGATGTTAAAATATTGACGTTAAACGCATCATCACTTACACTTTTGAAAAATCAGGATTATTCTGATTTTATCGTAACGATTCAACCGCAAGATGCACCACAAACTGTTTCGTGGTCTTCGTCAAATCCATCGGCTGTAACGGTTGACACAGATGGAACATTGCATGCTGTTGGCGTTGGCGATGCTATAATAACTGTTACATCAACCTATACTGACTCGAAGAGTGCGCAATGTAAGGTTACGGTAATTGCTCCTGCTGAGGCGGTTACATTTACTAATAGCGAACCATTGACGGTTGAAGAAGGTGGTTTCATTGATTTGTCGAAGTTTATGGAAATAAAACCAGAAAAGGCTTCGGTAGAAAGTATTACATGGTCGCTTGTTTCGTCGGATGCCACAATATCGAAAGATGGTGTGTTGGCTGCTGGAATTGTTTCGGCTGACACTGATGTGGAGGTTACGGTGAAAGTTACTTCGGTTGATGGTTCCATGGTTTCTGGCAAAGTTACTGTGACGATTGTGAAATCTTGTAGTTTGTCAGCTCCGACGGTCGCAAATGCTACTCAATCAATCTGTACGGGCGACGATGCGGTGACGTTCTCGGCTACTGGCGATGCTATTGCGGATTGGATTTGGTTGGATGCAAACAATGAAGTTATTGGCGATAAAAATACGTTTACAACCGCAAACGCGGGTACATATTATGTATATCAGAAGTTTGGTGATTGCGCAGGTGCAAAAACAAAGGTTACACTTGCGGTGAATGCTCTTCCAAAAGTTTCTGTTTCGTTGGCAAGTTCGTTCTGCTCTGATGAATTAATCATTGTAAACTTGCAGTCGGGACAAGCTGGCGGAGTGTTTATTGTTGATGGAAAGAAACAGGATAGTTTCAATCCATCGGAAATGACAATTGGAAAACATACCGTTGATTATTCCTACACTGACGCAAATGGTTGTACTGGAACAACACAAGCCGTATTTACTATTGATGACTGCTCGTTGCCTCCTGTAACTTCGGTTGTGTTGAACGAAACGTCGTTGACTATGGAAAAAGGAGAAAGCACCGTGCTTACAACAACAATAAAACCAGCGGAATCTCCTCAAACAGTTACATGGAAATCGTCAGACCCAACAGTTGCCACTGTTGACGCAAACGGAAAAATACAGGCGGTTGGTCGAGGAACGGCAACAATTACGGCAACATCAACATATACTGCTTCGCAATCGGCAAGTTGCACTGTTACAGTACTTTCTCCATTATCTTCGGTTTCTTTCACGAACGAAGGAAGCATTCAGTTGATGGAAGGCAAGAGTGTGAATTTGTCTCAATATTTGGTTATCAATCCGTCTGATGCTGTTATTCAGTCAATTGTGTGGTCGTCGTCGTCGAACGCGGTGACGGTGGTTGATGGAAGAGCAACAGCTGGTTCTGTTGCGGTTGAAACGACGGTTGGCGTTACTGTGACTGTGACATCGGCAGAAGGCACGGTGAAAACGGCAACGATACCTGTGGTCGTTTCTCCGTTTACAATTGACTTGAGCGCGTTGAATAAGAAAATCATAGAAGCAATGACTACGATTGCTGAAAATGAAAGTAAGAAGGGGGTAAATGTTGGTAATATACCACCGGCAAGTTTCGAAATCCTTCAAAATGCTATTAATCAAGCTAATGAACTCGTTGCAAATCCACCATCAGAGCAAAGCACTGTGGATGCGCAGACAATCTTGTTGAACTCAGCGATAAAGGATTTCTTGAATTCGGAAATTCCAAACAAGGTTACGGATATTTCGTTCGAGGAAACTGTTGTTCACTTGGTTGTGGGCGAAGAATTCATACCAAAAGCTATGTTTGCTCCGCAGGGCGCTCATTCCGACTTGATTTGGTCGTCGTCGAATTCGGATGTGGTGAGAGTATATGGTTCAGGTAAGGTTGTTGCACAACAGCCTGGTAGTGTTGCCGTTACGGCTGCTTTGCCGACAAATATGACAATTTCCGCCCGCATCATTATAATTGTTTCCGAGGCTCCGAAATTGGTGTCAATTTCTATGAATAAATTAGGTAATCAGTTGGAATTCTTGTTTACCGAGAAAATGGCAGAACCTGACCCAGAGGTATATACCGACTTGTACGCATACGGAAACGATGTGGCAATCTACAATGTGATGGATATTTATGTTGACAAGAAAAATCCGAAAAAATTGATTGCTGTAATCGGTGGATTTATTGACGATCCTACTGATGTGTGCGTGATTTACAAAGGAAATTCAATCAAATCGGTTGATGGTGGTGTGGCTTCGAACTTTGAATATTTCTTGGGAAAAACGGCTGTTAACGATGTTGTGTCCGACCAAATAATTGCATATCCGAGCATTGCCACAACTTCGGTTACTGTGGCTGGAATTTCGGCTGGCGACCGCGTGACAGTGGTTTCAATAAACGGAAATGTGGTTGATTCACGCATCGCAACGGGCGATACAGAGGTGATTTCCACTTCACAATTAGTTGCAGGAACATATTATGTGATTGTTTACAAGGCCAACGCAATTGTGGCTCGAAAAGGTTTTGTAAAGAAATAGTTGATAAGTAAATGAATTGAAAAGGCTATCCAATCGGGTAGCCTTTTATTTTTGTAAAAAATACTATTATGAAACGTTTTGGTTATTTGTTTTTATTTCTTTTGGTTTCTGTGTTTGCTGGCGCACAAATTAGAACTGCCACCGATGTGAAAAATACTTTCTCGTCGAGAAATTCTATGAACAACAAATTGGAATTCCCGTTGGAAAGCGTGTTGAGCCAGTTCAACCTTGATTTGACCAACCTAAAAGGTTTTGTTAAAACTGTGAAATACACCGAGTCGGGCAAAGAATGGTGTACATGTTATTTTAACAATAAAAATCAAATTGAGCGCATCGCAAACGGTGAAAAGGATTTGTGCAAATTTGTGTATAACACCAAAAATCAGTTGGAAATCATACAAATGGAAACACAAATCATAGCGAAAACCTACGACAAAAAAGGAAATGTGTTGAGCGAAGCGTTACTTTATCCAGCGAAGAAAAATGATTTTAATCAGTCAACACAAAAAAAGGTAAAACTGACAACGTCAGGAAATTACATTTACACAAATGCGTGGCAGATTGTGCCTGATAGCGTTGAAAAAGTGTATTTGTACGAGATGGGCGCAAATGGAAGTTCGAAGGCGTGGGCGGTAGAACGAATTTGTTTGTATGAATATGCTGGCAACGGCAGAATGACGAAAAAACTTGAAACTTCAACTGACAAGGCTCGTGAGTCGTTGTATGAATTTACTTATAAAAAAGGCGTATTGAGCCAGCAAGTCAAAACATACACGAATATGAATATGATTGAAAGTACGCTTTATACATACGAAAATGGTCGTTTGGTAAAAGCTATGAAAGGATATTTCAAATATGTGGCAAAACGGAAAGTTATGGAATTAAGTTCCGAAAAGAACACGATGAAATATGACGATAAAGGAAATCTGATTGAATACGTGAGCGAGGATACGCGCAGATATGATTTTTGTTCGTTGCAATATGATGACAACCAACGAATTGTGAAAGTTGATAAGCGCCGTGAGGATACCACTATGGAGCCGATGTGCGAATATAAATACGATGACCACAATTACATTGTGGAAAGCGTGAAAAACGAAGTGAAAGTAACCTACGAATACACGTACGATTACAACAAAAACTGGACAAAACAAACAATGAGCAAAGAAGGCGTTGAGCCGCTTGTCCGGACACGTACCATTGAATACCGTTAGAGTTGCGATGTGATTCGCACGGCCTCCCGGGCTTCGGCAACATCGTGCACGCGTATGATGTCTGCACCTTTGAGCAGCGCAATTGTGTTGAGCACGGTGGTTCCATTGAGTGCTTCGGCTGCGGTGCAATTCAGCACTTTTTGAATCATTGATTTTCTGGATATGCCAACCAAAACAGGGTAGCCCAATTGGGTGAAACGTTCCAGTTGGCTCATCAGTTCATAGTTTTGTCGCACCGTTTTCCCGAAACCAAATCCTGGGTCAAGAATAAATTGGTTGTTTTTGGGTGCGTTTGCTGTGGCGATTTTTGTTTTGAAAAAATCCAGAATTTCATCGGCAACATTTTGATAGTGAGGATTTTGTTGCATGGTTTGCGGTGTTCCTTGCATGTGCATACACACATACGGTAGATTGTGTTGGATGGAAAATGGAATCATATTTGCGTCGAAATTACCGCCGGAAATATCGTTAACCATTACCGTTCCGTAAAAATCCAAAACTTTTTCGATTACCGAAAGTCGGAATGTGTCAATGGAAACAAGAATATTGGGAAAGTCGTTCTTAATAATTTGCAGGACTTTTTGCAGGCGGGTAAATTCTTCTGTTTCAGATACATCGTCGGCACCAGGGCGCGATGAATATGCTCCCACATCAATTATATCGGCACCTTGCCGAAGCATTTCCTCTAAACGGAGTGCAATCGCGCGTTCCGAAGTGTATGCCCCGCCGTCGTAAAACGAATCGGGAGTTACGTTGAGAATCCCCATAACTTTGGGCGAAGTATATTCAATAGTTTCCCACATCATTGTTGTAATAATTTTTCCAAAGATATTGATTGTTGGGGATTTCATAAACGTTCTTTTTTATAAATAATTGAAATTTTGGTTATCGTTGGATTTGTTACAATGATGTTGACTGGGAAAAGGTAAAAAAGATGTATCCTCAGCAGTGATTTAATGCGTTGAATTATAGTGAAATAGGCTTAGTGTAAAAATTACACTAACAAAAAATTATTGGCAAAAATATTTTTATTGCAAAAATTTATATACTAAATTTGTGTCGTTATATCAAAACTATCTAAAAAGAAGAATGAAAATCTTACATTTTACACTAAAAGCATTTCTTTTGATTTCAATATCAATGCTTTGTATTACAAATTTGGAGGCTCAAGTGTCCTACCAATACGACAACAACGGGAACAGAACTGCAAAAGTGATTGTGCTAAACACGTTGAAAAACAATGATTTCGCAGAGATGGAAGCCGACAATGATGATTCTATCGTATTCGATGACAAACTTGGGGAATCATCTGTAAAGATTTATCCAAATCCGACAAAGGGTTTGTTGCGCGTTGATATTCAAAATGAATCTGAAATATCTGGTTTTATAGAAATCATAAACAATGTCGGAAAAACTATCTGCAAGACCTCAGATATATCGTTGGAGAACCAACTGGATTTGTCAAACCAACCCAATGGCGTTTATGTGATGCGAATCATTATAAACGGGCAAACAAGCACGTGGAAAATAATTAAAGAATAAACAAAGCCGTAAAATTATGAAACTAACAAGATTATCCGCAATAGTCGTGTTGTTGTTGAGTGGAATAGTTGCCCGTTCGCAATATGAGGTTGGAGAACTAAATGGTGCGTTTGCTGTGAACGAAATGGGTGCTGCAACGTATTCTCTACCGTTCGATATACCTGAAGGTATAAATGGAATGCAACCTTCTTTAGGTTTGGTTTATAACAGTCAAAGTGGTAATGGTGTGGCTGGAATGGGAATGTCAATTTCGGGATTGTCGGTGATTTATAGAACGCCGAGAGATATTTTTCACGATGGAACCGCAAAAGGACTTTCCTATTCCACATCAGATGCGTATGCAAAAGATGGAGTTCGAATGTTGTTAAAATCGGGTACGGATGGGAAAGACGGTGCGGTTTACAATGTCGAGGGCATGCCGTACAACGAGATAATTCTAAAAGGTAGTGGTCCGTCTCAATATTTTATCGCGAATCTTCCAGATGGAAGCAAGGCCTATTATGGAAGAGTTATAAAATTCCCTTTAGCATTTACCCCAATCGTATGGTATTTGGAAAAAATTGTTGATGTATATGGAAATGCAGTTACATACAATTATTCAATAAACAGCAACTGCATGTATTTGTCGAATATTGTATATGGAACAAATGACACAACATCAACAAATTTCTCAGCAAAAGTTATATTTTCCTATGAAAATCGTCCTGACACGATACGCTCAATACAACGTGGATATAAATGCAATATGTCTCGACGATTAAAAACCGTGACTATGAAGACAATGCGGGGTACAGACACAACCACGTTGTACAGCTACGTCTTAACTTACAAAAACACTGACGCATTTTCCCGCTTAGCAACAGTCACGAAATCATACGGAACAACAAAGCTGCCACCAGTAACTTTTACATGGAATGCATTGGGCGGTTTATCTCTTGCAAGTTCGACACTGAACAATATGCCAAGCGTAGAAATGTCCGATGATGATGAAAATTATCAATTCTTCGTGTCTGCGGATATGACGGGGAACGGGAAAAGCGATTTAGTGCTATTTACCCAAAAAAAGGATTATGTGAACATAAATGTATATGAACCCATTAACACCTCCTCGAACACTTTATCTTTTAAAAAATTGCCCAAAAATTATAACATACCGAAACCCGATTTGTATATGACACTTAGAGGAAGCACTCATACGCGTGTGATAAACAAAAAGACAGGATCTTTCGCAGGAGACTATATTGGCGATTTTGATGGCGATGGAGCAAATGAAATAATAATACCATATTTTGATAATGCAAAAAAATTTGGTTGTATAATTGCAGGAAAGCCAAAAGATCCAATGGAAAGATCTACCGAAGCATCAATCCAGCTTACCTGTCAAAATCCTCCTTTACATACTATGGGAGACTTCTATAATTGTGGTAAATCACAGATTCTGTTTATTGATAGAAACGCAAAAACAATAGGCATGTTGTATTGCGATAACAATGGAAATAATCGCAGTTTTCAGACAAATATCGATTTACCATACGCCCTCTTTAACATATTCCCTATGGACTGCAACAATAATGGTTTATTGGATTTATTGCTGGTTTTCAAAGACGAGTACAAAATTTTATGGAACCAGGGTGTCGGAGAAGGGCAATGTCCTTTTTCCGACAGCAATACATCATCATATTATACAACGCTTACCTATTCGCGGATTCTCCAACAAGGTGATTTTAACGGAGATGGTCTGATTGATTTTATATCAAACTCCGACAATGACCCTGATATAAGTAAAAATGACATATCAGGGTGGTATTTTTATCTTAACAATGGTGACGGCACCTTTACAAAGACCTTAGCTTGTACATTAAATGACTGTTTTTCACAATCCTATACCGATAGGGATAACAACCGTGTCAATTGTCTCGTGTGGGATTTTGACAATGACGGGAAACAAGATGTTGTAATAACCAAAGCCGATTATAAACTGAAAAAAGAGCGAATATTATGGATACTCAATGTCTGGGGCGAATTCCTAAATACACATACCTATTGGTTGAAATCAACAGGTACATCGCTCGTTACTGTAAAGGAAACAACATCATCAAACGCAAACGATGCCTTGAGTGGGCATTATATACTTGGTGATTTTGATGGAGATGGTTTTGAGGAAATGGCAAATTATGGCTATAACTGCTATACAGGGACTGCCACACAAAACTGGTACGTTTATAACAACACCAATTTAACCGCAAATTCGAATAAAATAAGCAAAATCTCATCTTCGAATTATGGAACAGAAACAGTGGTTTCATACGCATCATTAACGGATAGTACGGTGTACACACAGGGTACAGGCAGTGCGTTTCCGATTCTTGACATGACAATTCCTATCCATGTTGTAAAACAAACCACACAAAAAGCGGGAGGGTATTCGTTCACAAAAGATTATGCGTATGCGGGATTGCGGGCGCATCTGAAAGGACGGGGATTACTTGGATTTAAAACGATGTCTGTTTATGACGAAGTCCACGATGAACGGGCCACTACAACAATTACAAACTTGAACTCAGAGTTTTTTATTCCAACGGAAGTTGTAACGACGACAAATGTTGCGGGAAATGAAAGCAGTTCAAAAACAACATTAACTGTGGCAAAACGTGGAACCAAGAACTATTTTTCATACCCTTCTCGTGTGGAACAGATTGATATTTATGGAAATAAAACTACCATACAAAACACGTTCAATACACAATGTGGCTACCAAACGAATCAATATATCAGCTATGGTACGGGAAACAATATGTACAAACAAACCAATTATTCGTCGTTTGTGAAAGTCGGCGGTGTATATAGACCAAAAATTGTCATCGAAACGCAAAAACACAAGGATGCCGCCACCTCGTTCTCTGTAAAGACACTATATGAATACGATACCAAAGGTGCGGTGGTGAAAACCACGGAGTATGCCAATACTACCCCGAACTACCATGCCTATACGTATGATGTGTTTGGCAACATTACAACTCACAGTCTGTGGGCATCGGGAATCGACACGGTTACGACAACTTATACCTATGACGCAACACATAGGTTTGTGGCAAAGGAAACGACCAACACTAACCAAATCTCAATAAATCACACATACAACGCATTGGATTTGCTTGTGGGCACATCGAAAATACTCAACGGCAATATGATAGGATCCATACAATACACCTACAATGCCGTAGGAAGAAAGTCAACAGTAAAGACCTCCCCAGAGGTGACGAACACGACATACACATACGGTTGGGGCAGCTCCGCAAAAAAACGATACTATGTGCGGACGGAAAGCACCGCAAGCCCTTCTGTGACAACCTGGTACGATAATATCGGACGTGCCGTCCTTACCGAAACATTCGGAGAGGACAGCGTGCAAATAAGGCGGGAAAAAACGTATGGAATGGATGGAAATGTGTCGAGTTCAAATTTAAGGGAAGGAAACATTTCTTCGCAAACGACTTATGTATATGATTTATTGGGTAGGCTTAGAATGTCGCGTAGCAACACGGGGAACGAAAAATATTTTTCTTATGGAAACAAGACCGTGACCGAGTATGATAACGGAAGACAGACGATAAAAACCTACGATGAATGGGGGAATGTGAAGACCATCACCGACAATGAGGGCTCTACCATACAATACACATACAATTCCAACGGAAATGCAGCGAAAATCGAGGCTGATGGTGCCGTATTCCAAATGACATATAATGCAAAGGGGCAACAAACCTCATTGACAGACCCTGATGCAGGTAAAACGACCTATACCTACGATGCATTGGGACGCATAATAAAACAGGTTGACTATAAAGGTATTACCACGACAAACACATATAACAATGTTGGCTTGCTGACTAAAACAGTCTGTGGTGATATTACCACGACCTACACGTATGACACCCAACAAAGATTAACGAAAGAATCTACTGGTTCGCAGTCAATATCCTACCAATACAACACAAAAAATCAATTGACCCGAAAAACAATCACTATAGATAGTACAACGAATTTAGTTTTTCGTTATAATTACAATTCATTAAATCAGTTGTATCTTATGTATTACCCGGATAATACAAGCGAACGGTATTACTACGATGCCAACGGAAATATGAACCGTGTGACGTTCAATGGGCAAGAAGTGTGGAAACTCACGTCGTACAACGGAACTGCGAGAAAGACACAACTGCGAGACTCCCTGTCTCGTGAAGAATATCACACCGCCGACGGCTATTTGAACCATACAAGGATTCGATACAAATCGTCTGGTATAAATACTTTGATTTACACGTTCGACAAGAAGAAAGGTCTTTTGCTTAGCCGCAGTGGCATGTTAGCGAACGGGACAAACGAAAACTTCACCTACGACTCGCACGACCGCCTGACCGAAACATACACGGCGAACAACGACCTGTATCATTCTGTTGATTACGCCACAAACGGCAACATTGTGCACAAAACAGGTATTGGGTCGTACTCGTATGAATCAGACCGCCCTCATGCCGTGACAAGCGTAGATAATATAGAAGGTGCGGTTTCCGAGATACCGCAGTATGTAACCTACACCCCGTTCAACAAGGTTGCAACAGTGACTCAAGGTGAATACTCACTTGCCATAACATACGGACCCGACCGGCAACGAAACAAAACGGCTTTGAGCAGAAACGACACGTTACTCTATACGCGCTACTACGCCGACAATTACGAGGAAGTACATGCGGGCGACACCGTTTACCGTTACTATTTTGTTTACACCCCCGATGGGCTTTCGATGGTTGCTGAGAGAATCGGCAACACAATGAACCTGAAACTATATTCCGTTGAAACCGATTACTTGGGAAGTATAGTGGCGATGTATAACTATAAAGGACAAACCGAATTCCGAGCGGAGTACGATGCATGGGGTATGCAGAATGTGGTTACCGACAACCTTGCCCACTTCCAACGTGGCTACTGCGGCCACGAGCATTGGCATGAATTCGACCTCATTGATATGAACGGACGAATGTACGACCCTGTTATCGCCCGCTTCCTCAGCCCCGACCCGTTTGTGCAGGTGCCAGAGGATTTGCAGAACTACAACCGTTATAGCTATTGCTTGAATAATCCGCTAAAATATAGTGACCCGAGTGGGGAACTTGCATGGGTTGTTCCTGTTATCGCAGGGACTATTATTGGTTCATATATGGGTGGTGCAATTACTTCTAACGAATGGAATCCTATTTCAAAACAGTATTGGCAAAATGGTTGGAAAGGTTCTATTGTAGGAGGAATTCTTGGTGCAACGGTTGGTTCATTTTTTTCTGCTGCGATGGCGCCAACTGCGTTTGGTAGTGCCACGGGATTCCATACAACAGGTATGATTGCGGGCGGTAAAGCTACGGTAGGATGGGGCATTACAACCTCGGCTTTGGAGTCTGCCTCTATTAATATAGGTATTAGTTTTTATAATAAACAAGGACTTGATGGCGCATGGAAGGCAGGAGTGGTCGGTGCAATATCGGGAGTATGGACGGCAACTGGGGGGTTAGGGTTGGTAACACATGGCTTAGGCGGAAAATTAGGATATCAGATGATTGGGACGGCAGGACGTTCTATTGGACGTAACTGGAGTTCTGGTGCTAAATCATGGAATGACTTAACAAATGGAATAGTACTTGGTGTAGGTCCTGTCAATTTAAACTATACAAGTGAACATGGATTAGGAATAGATTGGCATGATAATATAGGAAACATCATCGTAAATGGTGCAGGTATAGTAAATATTGCCACTGGAGGAAGAGTAAGTTTAGACAAAAATAATTTAACTCTTCGTTATTATGGAGGTTTTATGGATAAAATAATGGCTAAATGTGGAACCCAGGCTACAGGAGTATATGCCATATATGGTGGTGGGTATAGACCTCGGCCAGCTCTATTATCACATGAGGCTCACCATATATGGCAGTCTAGGTCAATGGGTAGCTATGATTTCATGCCTAATTATTTTTCACAATTTGCTTTAGTGAAGTTAATGGGAAGGGACGGATGGAAAGAGAGTTGGTATGAAACACAAGCATATAAGTATTATTGGTTTAAGTAAAATGACACAAATAGTCTCTATGCTATGAATAAGAAAATTTTTTATTTGTTAATTCTGAGTTTTACAATTACAAGTTGTGCGCAAAGGGAGTTTGATGTTTTTTTCGACGCAGACTCTAAAACAGTAACACATCATACAGATTGTGGAACAATCGAATTAGAAGTGAGTCAATCCTATGACCAAAACATTTATCTTGAAGCGAAGTGCAATGTACAAGATACTCTTACATTTAATAAAGATTCCATAAAAATTCTTTATCAAAACAATATAGTTCCTATATGCGAGATTTTTTCAAGCGAGATTTCAAAAGAAAAGTGGTTTGGTTTTAAAGAAATAGATGGACAAACTACAAATTTTAAAAGAGGTGATATAATGGAAATAAGAATAGGTTGTGTTGTTGAAGATATTGTTTTCCATTATCTCGATACCATTCAGATTTTTACAAAGGGTGCATTTTATTATAAAGAGCATCCTATTGAGATTGAAAAACTCAACATCATAGTAAAACGAACAGCAATAAGACTGCCCTCTTCGTTTTCTGAAATACCAGAAAATATTTTATGTAACATAGAAAAAATGGGAAATGATGATTCTGAAGTAATCAATAAATATGAAGCAGATTATTTGAATTTTATTTTTCGAGAAAAAAGGGACAACTTTGATTTTGAGGGGAAGAGAGTTGGTCTTATTCTGTCAAATTCGAAAAAAAATAAAAAACAGTATTTTCAAGAGGAATGGGGGCGTTATCGTTCTCCTGACGACTTTGGTTCAACTTTTGGGCAATTATTTATATTTAATGAAGTACAAAAAGAAGAATGTGGCTACGATGCTGCAATTGTTGAGTTTTGGGGTAAATTTGTTAAGACGCCAGATGAAGTTGTTTCAAAATTGAAACGTAAAAGATGGTAAAGCTGTCGTTGAAGACAGAAAGTAACAGAAAGAGGAGGAATTCTAATTGTTGTGAGTATTTACACGATTTTCTTGCATGCGAATCTAACAATTATTTTCGTTCCATATACGATTGCAGAATGATAGTGGCGCTGATGCTATCGACAACTTCTTTGTTTTGGCGGTCTTTTTTCTTCATGCCGCCTGCGAGCATTGCTTGGTGGGCAAGGGTTGAGGAAAGGGACGGGCGTCAATCGGACATGAAAATCAGCAGGGACGGACGCGGACGGGCGAAGGACAACATTTTCATAGAACGCTTCTGGCGCTCTATAAAATATGAGGACATTTATCTGAATGCCTACGAGGACGGGAAAGAACTGTATCAAGGAATAAAGAACTATATTCACTTTTACAATGTCTGTCGCCCCCATCAGAGTCTTGATTTCAAGTGTCCCGATGAAATATTTTATTCTAAGTATGTGGCTTAAGGAATTTGTATATATTTGTAGAAAGAAAATTATGGGTGTTTTCAGAAAAACGGGGTTCTTACAAACGAACTTCTTCTTTCTAAAATACTCTATAAATTAAAATTTAACTGTCCAAAAAAGGGATGTACTTATACATACCATGTTTAAATTTGTAACTCTTATCGCTTTAATATTCTTTACAGAAACAATTTTTGCTCAACAAGTAAAGGTTGACCTGACCACTAATTTATATGGGAACTATATAACACCTACAGTAGTAAAAAAAGACTATTCCAAATTTAATTATAAGAAAAAAAGCAAAAGAGCTATACATCAAGCGATAAGGAAATGTAACCTCAATAATTCATCCGAAACATTAGGTTGTTTATTTTGGTCATATATTGAAGATATTGATGATGAATACTTTCAAGATGTGGAACAACTGTTTTTTAAGTCAAAAGAGGATTTTTATAATAGAATCGTTGTGTCTGCGGGCAAAAGCACAAATTTCTCATCAATATGCGATTTTTCAATATATGATTGCTCCAATAAGAAAAATGAATGGATAGCTGGAAAAAGTGATGGAAGATGGGATCAACAATATGGTAGTATTTATAGTAATACCCTCAATTATATTGTGCAACTAAGTCCAACTCATGTTTTTTTGTATTATGGAGAAAGGGGCAATGTGTTTTATTGTGTTGTTGGAGAGGATGTTCAGGTTGTATATAATGAAAAGAAACCAGAAAAAATGAGGCATTTTTCTGTGATAAAGGACACAATTATAAAGGATTCCACTAAAATAACATTTGATGATATTCCTAAAGAATTAATAGATAATTTCGACAAAATGGGGAATGATGATACAGCGCTTTTAAATGATTATGAGGCGGAATATCTAAATGTAATATTTAAAGATTGTCGCGGCGATTTTGATTTTAAAGGGAAACGAATACGTTTTTCCCCTTGTAGTAAAGTTGAATTTTTTAAAGGGGAAAAGAACCGACATGCAGAAGGTGTTTTCCCAAGCCAATGTAAATCCTTTCGAATTAAACTTGAGGATGGTAAATACTACGATGCAGAACTATCTCTTGTCTTTTGGAAACAGTATTGTACACAAAGAAATTAATATTTTCGCTAATTTTACAACTCGTTAAACCAATTAGATATTATGTATTACCTAGATAATACAGGCGAACGATATTACTTTGACGCAAGCGGCAAGGAGAAAAATTTCTTTTCTCATAAAATGATACAGAATAGATTTTTGCAAGCGTGAAGATGATAATTCTGAAAAAGAATGAACGATACTTACTATTTTGTATATTTGTAGGGTTAATTTGAACAAAATGGCAAACACAAACGATGAGTTCGAGGCAGTAAAGAAAATATGCCTGAATATCTTTGAAAAAAAATACGACGATTATGGTACAGCGTGGCGTATAATGCGTCCGGAGTCGCTGACCGACCAGATTTATATAAAGGCGAGCCGAATCCGCAGCCTGGAGGAAAAGGGCGTTTCGAAAGTGGGCGAGGGCATTGTCCCTGAATTTATCGCAATTGTGAATTATGGTATTATGGCACTGATACAGTTGGAATTGCGTGGTACCAACGCTCCAATTGATTTGCCCAAGGAGATGGCAATGTCGTTGTATAATAAATATTACGATGCCACCAAGGAACTGATGACGAATAAAAACCACGACTATGGCGAGGCGTGGCGTGGAATGCGCGTGAGCTCGTTTACCGATGTGATTCTCCAAAAACTTCACCGTACAAAGCAAATTGAAGATAATAAGGGAGTTACAAGGATTTCCGAAGGCGTTGACGCGAATTATCAAGATATGATAAATTATTCTATATTTGCACTCATCAAATTAGAGATTGAGAAAAATTAATCACGTATGGATAAACGACGGTTGTTGTTTTTTGTTGGCTTGATAGCGATGTTCGCTTCGTTGGCCATATTTGCCAATTTTGGCGCATTCGAGGATGCTTCGTGGACGAAATTGTGGGTGCTTGTGGGAATGATTTCCTGCGCGTCGCTCGGTTTGGCGTTGGTTTTCAATCCCGAACAGATACTGCTGAATCTTTGCCGCTATTTTGCGGGTATATTGTTTGTGTTTTCAGGTTTTGTGAAAGCCGACGACCCACTTGGCTCAAAATACAAATTCATTGATTATTTCGAGGCATGGGGCATCGACGACATCTTTGCGCCCGCCGCGCTTACGTTTGGTATCATTCTGAGTACCATAGAGTTACTTGTTGGTTTGGCGTTGCTGTTGAAATTGTTTCCTAAATGGTCGTCGCTCGGAGCTTTGATTTTTATGGTTGTGTTTATTCCGATTACGCTGTATTTGGCGTTGCAGCAAAACATATCGGGTAAGGAACTTGTGCACGATTGCGGTTGTTTTGGCGATGCGTTGGTTTTGACAAACTGGCAAACGTTTGTGAAAAATCTCGTGATAGTTGTGCCTGTGCTTGTTACGTTTATGTTCAGTAACCGTTTCACCGATTTGATTTCCAACTCGAAATCGTGTGTGATTTTGTCGGTTTTGACAGTGGCGATAGTTGGTCTTTCCATTCATGCGTTGCGCCATCTGCCACCGATAGATTTCCGTCCGTATAAGATTGGAGTGACCTTGCAAGGCGAAAAATGTGGCGATGTGGTTCGAAACAATAATGTGAAAACTTACCAGTATGCCGATTTTAAGAATTTGCAAACGGGCGAGCATAAGGAATTCGACATTGTGAACAATTATCCCGATTATACTATTTGGGAATACAATCCTGACGTGCCGGTTCGTGTGGTGGAGGAAAAAATAGAAACTCCGAAAACCGATACGGCTGTGGCAAATACGTATGTGGTTGATAATTATATGTTTTCGAAAGACGGCGAAGATGTTACGTGTGATATAATCACCGATTCGTCGTATGTGTTGTTGGCAATCCATTACGATATAAATCAGTCGAATCCCAAGCACCAAGCCGACATCAATGCGGCGTATGATTGGGCAAAATCGAAAGGCTTTGCGTTCTATGGCGCAACTTCGAGTCTCGACGATGTGATAGAAAAATATGGTGCGGAAACAGGTGCGGCATATCCGTTCGTTTCGGCTGACGATATTTTGCTGAAAACTGTTGTCCGTTCCAATCCGGGATTGGTGTTGCTGAAAAACGGATTGATTGTCAACAAATGGCATCACAACGATATACCAACCGTTGCGGAATTTGAATCAATGTGTAAATAATTAGTATTAATACGTTAAAATAACAAAACAATGAGAAAAAAAATAGTAGCAGGAAACTGGAAATGTAACACAACTTTGCAAGAAGGTGTTGCATTGGCAAAAGAAGTAAACAGCATCGTTAAAACTTCTGACGTTCAAGTAATTTTGGGAACTCCATTCATTCACTTGACAGAAGTTGTGAAATTGGTTGACAATAAAGCGATTGCAGTGGCAGCTCAAAACTGTGCGGCAGAACCAAAAGGCGCATTCACAGGCGAAGTTTCGGCAGCGATGGTAAAATCAACTGGCGCTCAATATGTTATCCTTGGTCACAGCGAACGCCGTGGTTACTATGGCGAAACAAGCGAAATTCTTAACAAGAAATTGGCTTTGGCGTTGGAAAATGGTTTGACTCCAATCTACTGCTGTGGTGAAGCTCTTGAAGTTCGCGAAGCTGGAAAACAAAACGAATTCGTTATCAATCAGTTGAACGAAACTATTTTCAAACTTTCCGCTGATGACTTCAAAAAATTGGTTATCGCTTACGAACCAATTTGGGCAATCGGAACAGGTAAAACTGCTACTTCTGACCAAGCAGAAGATATGTTGAAGACTATCCGTGAAGCAATTGCTGCTAAATATGGCAAAGCAATCGCTGACGAAACTTCAATCCTTTACGGTGGAAGCTGTAATGCAAAGAACGCGAAAGAATTGTTCGCAAAACCAAACATCGACGGTGGTTTGATTGGTGGCGCTTCGTTGAAAGCAGAAGACTTCAATACAATTGTAATGTCGTTCTAAGCACACGAACATACTACAACAAAAGGCTGTTCCAATGGGGCAGCCTTTTTTGTTTTCGATTGAACGGAAATGATTATTCCTCAACTTTTTCCACGAGTCCCTCGTCTTCGCAATTGGCAAGAAGATTTTTGTTGCTCGTGAGCAAAATAGGGTGGATGTATTCTGGCAACACTTCGCAAAGCGGCACAAGTGCGAACTTCCGTTTGTGGAGCAATGGATGCGGAATTGTCAGGTCGTCGGTTTCAATAATGTCGTTGTTGAAATAGAGAATGTCAATGTCGATTGTGCGGGATTCGTAGCCAGCCTGCTCGTGGCGCACGCGTCCGCATTTGTTTTCTATGGCTTGGCAACGGAGCAATGTGTCGTGGGCGGAATATTCAGTTTCCACAATCAACACTTGGTTGTAAAATAAATCGTCGGACTCGAAACCCCACGCTTTGCTGGAATACAAAGCCGATTTTTTTATGCAATTCCCAATATTGTCTGTGATGTGCGTTTCAACCTGCGCAAACATTTGTTTCTTGTCGCCGAGGTTCGCACCTAATAAAATGACTGCAAAATTTTTTTGTGACATTGTTCAAAGATTTACAACATCACAAATATAGTGAAAAGAAACTGTACTGTTTCGAATTGATACAGAAAATGCGTTTTCAACGTTTGTGGGCTGCGTATTTTCAATTCCAAAAAAACTCGTATATTTGCCTAAAACAAAACATACTGATAAGCAAAAGGATTCAGATGAAAAAATATGCGGTTTTTGTCCTGATTGTTTGTATGCTGCCGCTGGCACTAATTTCGCAACCAGGGCATCCGATACCTGAATCATTGATGTCCGACACGATTGTAACAATCGATTCTGTTCCCTACACAACACGCGATTTCGTTTGGTTTTACACAAAATACACTTCCTACGAAACGGGCGATTCGGCAGGTGTTGATGCGTATCTCAAAAAGTTTGTGGAATATCGGATGAAAGTTGCCGAGGCGGAACGTATGCAGCTCGACACAACCAAAGCGTTTCGTGATGACTTTTTCAAATATTTGAAAATCACGGCGCACGACCGTATGTATGCTGGTGCGGAAAAAAAACGTGAGGAATTGGTGAAGTTGGAATACGACCGTCTGCATTGGGATTACGAGGTGGCTCATATTTTTGTAAAATCCAATATTTACGATTCGCCAGCGGCAAAAAAGGCTGCGGAAGAAAAAATCAAGCAGATTCATGACGAAATATTTCATGCGGCAACGCTTCCAGAATATACATATCGCAAATGCGTACAAAAATATTCCGATGATAATTTGAGTAAGGAATATGATGGAAATGTTGGCTTTATAACGGCTATGGTTTCGCCATTTGAATATGAGAACGCCGTGTATAACGCCAATGTTGGTGATATGGTGACAGCTCGAACCGCCGAAGGTTGGTATCTTATTAATATTTTGCAAAAACGTCCGACGAAAGGGGCCGTTGATGCGGCTATTATTATGATTTATCCGCAATCCGAGGACGAAGCTGGCTGGAATGCGGCAAAACAGACGATTGATTCTGTTTACGAACAATTGCAGGCAGGCGTGCCGTTCGATACGTTGAGCGCACGTTATAATTTGAATGATCGACTTCGTGAAACAAATGGCCTTCTTGGCTTGATTGACAATGGAATGCCGTATAGCCGCGAAATCAAAGAAACATTGTTCGCTATGGAACACGACGGCGATTATTCAAAACCATTGAAACTGCCGTATGGCTATGCCATTGTGAAACGTCGTTGGATATTGCCGTTGCCAGGATTTGAGGCATATCGTTCGGCCTATGAAAAACGCATTGAGGCGGATAAAAGCCGATGCTCGGTTGTTGATGAAGAGTATCTGGAGAATATGAAAAAGAATCTTTCGTACAAACCGAATGAACAGGAGTTGGAAAACTGTATGCAATATATTGACGCGTCTATTTTGTTGGGAAAATGGACAGCTCCGAAGTTGGAAACCGATGCCACGCTGTTTGTGTTGAATGGTGAAAAATATGGACGTAATGAGTTTTTCCGCTACTTGGAAATGATACAGAAAAACCATCTCCGCGATGTGCACGATAAGGATATGCTTGTGCGAATTCGGTTTGACGACTATGTGACCCGTCGCGTGGAATTTGCCACAATGAAGCAAATGGAGAAGAATGACAAGGAATTTCAGTATATAATGCAGGAATACCACGATGGTATGATTGTGTATGATTTGATAAACCAAGAGGTTTTGCAACCTGCTGCCGAGGATTCCGTTGGTATGAAGTTTTATTATAATCAGCATAAGGAACAGTACATGACGGAACCTCGCAAGGAACATGTTACTTTTTTCACCAACGACGAGAAAACACAGGCGAAGGCGTTAAAACTTTTAGATGAACAAAGAATGTGGTACTGGGAAGGTGTTGTTGGAAAACATGCACAAAAAATTGCATATTACGAAGATAAGGGTACTCCGCAAATGTTCATTGTGAATGAAATAAATGCAAAACGCCCAAATTCAATTTCGGTTGATGTGGGCGATAAGATTCTAAAAACTGCCGACGACGTGGTTGATACTGTCAATGTTGATTGTAAGACAATGTGCGAAAAAATTGCAATCTTTGAAAATAAATTAAAAGTACATTATTACTATATTGCAAGTCGCCAACAGACAATAAAAGAGGCAAAAGAGCAGTTAATGATTGATTATCAGCGACAAGTTGAAGAGCAATGGCTACGTGCAGTGAAGAAACGGCACAATGCTGTTGTAAATCAGTCAGTTGTCGATGAAATAAAACGATATTTATAATGAAACGGATTCTATTCTATATCTTGATGGTTACGTTGGTCGTATCGTGTAAACAGAGCGACACAACCAACGCCGATGTGATTGCACGGACAAATTCGCAGGTATTGCTGAAAAGCGAGGTGCTTGCGGCTATGCCGATTTCGCTTTCCGAAGCGGATAGCGTTACGTTTGTGAAAAGTTATGTGGAAAATTGGTTGCGCTCCACTGTGCTCTACGAAAAAGCAATTGACAATGTGCGCGATAGGGACAGCGTTCTTGCAAAACAAGTTGATTTGTTCCGTAAGGAGTTGTTTATCAATACATACGAGCAATTGTTCCTGCAACAAAAACTTGATACGCTGATTCCACAAAAGGAAATCGATGCATATTATGCGGAACATAAAAATGAATATTTGCTTGAACGACCTGTTGTGAAAGCAATTTTGATTGTGTTCCCGTTGCAGAAAAAAACGGAGATTTCAAACGTGGAAAAGATTATTTTTGCCAAAAAAGGTTACGATATAGACGATTTGAAAGATTATTGCTTCCGATATTGCCAGAAATTTTCATTTTCCGAAGAATGGGTTGACATAGCTGCGGTGCGCCAGGAATTGCCCTTCGATGTACGGAGCGAGAAATTGAATGTGGGAAAATACGAGAAATTCGTTGATACGGCAAATGTGTATTACTTAAAAATTACGGAACAAATTCCTGCCGGATATCCGATGCCCGTGCAGTTCGCTCACGATAAGATAGCAAAAATCCTGTTGCAGTCGCGGAAAGTTGAATTACTCAAAAATATGCGCAATAAAGTGTATCAGGATGCGTTGCATAAAAATCAGTTTGAAGTATATTATTAAAAGAGAAATAGATGAATATCAGGAAATTAGCTGTAGTAGTCGCATGTGTGTTCTCAACCACAATGATTTCGTTCGCACAAGTGTTGGACCAAATTATAGTTGTGGTTGGCGATGATATGATAAAACAATCCGATGTTGAAAATCAACAACTTCTGCTTGAACAGCAAGGTGAAAAATCCGATAAATGCAACATTTTTAGGGAAATGGTGATGCAAAAGTTTTTGGTTGACCAATCAAAAATTGATAGTGTGGAAGTTTCCGACAACGAAGTGAATTCCGAAATTGACCGTCGAATCCGTATGATTTCGGGAACAAAAGGTGGCTTGGCGCAATTGGAATCATTTTATGGAAAATCTGAAATGGAAATCCGGAATGATTGGAAACCAGTGATAAAAGACCAGCTTTTGGCGCAGAAGGTACAAAATTCCATTGTCGGCGAAGTTGAAGTTTCTCCAAACGAAGTGCGATTGTTTTATGAATCGCACAAAGATAGCATGCCTGTGCTACCAACTCGTTACGAATACGCGCAGATAGTGATTCGACCGATTGTTTCAGCCGAAGCCGACAAGGCGCTTCGCAAAAAACTTGAGGAAATCCGTGAGCGTGCGGTGAACGGCGAAAATTTCTCAAAACTTGCCATTCTCTATAGTGACGATACGGAGTCGGCGAAAATGGGCGGCCTGCTTGGCGATTATCTTTCGCGTGGTGAACTCGTGCCTGAATTTGCGGCAGTGGCTTTCCGTTTGAAAGAAGGTGAAATCTCGCGTGTTGTGAAGACAGATTTTGGCTACCACATCATTCAAATGGTGGAACTTAAAGGTGAGAAAGCTAAGCTGAAACATATTCTTTTGAAACCGCAAATCACTGTGGCTGAAATGCAAAAGGCATTCACAAAAGCCGACAGCGTACGAAAGGCAATCAGCGACTCGCTTACATTCGAACAAGCTGCTGTGAAATATTCCGTTGATGAAAAAACAAAAAACAACGGAGGCTTGGCTATGAATCCATACACAGGCACACCGCAATTCGAAGAAGGAATGATAGACCCAACAACGTGGTACACCCTTAAATCAATGAAGGCTGGTGAAATCTCAGAACCAATTATGACGTATGACGACAAAGGCTCGCAAGTATATAAAATTCTGAAATTAGTGTCGGCATCGCCTGAACATAAGGCAACGTTGGTTGATGACTATTCCGATGTGAAAGAGATGGCGCTGGAACATAAAAAAGCGAATACGCTCAATAGCTGGATGCGCAATAAGAAATCCGAAATATTCATCTCCATCAAAAGTGATGAGTATAAGAGTTGCGATTTGAATTTTGCCGACGAACAATAGTTTTTCTATTTGAAACATACGCATTGGACAGCGAATTATTCCATCGGGCAGAATTAATGTTGGGGCACGAAACCCTTGAACGGTTTTCGAACTTGCGGGTGATTATTTTCGGTCTTGGTGGCGTGGGAAGTTGGTGTGTTGAAAGTTTGGTGCGTACAGGTTTTAGATACATCACCTTGGTTGATTATGACACAGTTACCGCATCGAATTGCAATCGACAATTGCCAGCCACAAGCAAAACAATTGGCAGGCTGAAAACGGAGGTGTTGAAAGAACGTTTTGAGGAAATCAATCCAAATGTGCAAATCAGTATTCGTTCCGAAGCCTATTCGCTTGCAAATGCTGAAACGTTTCAATTGTCTGAGTATGATATTATTATAGATTGCATAGATAGTATGCAATGCAAAATGGATTTAATTCGTCGGGCAACGAAAACCGATGCGTTTTTCATTTCGTCGATGGGAGCTGCGCTTAAAATCGACCCGCTCCAAATCCGTGTGGATGAGTTTTGGAATGTGCAGTATGACTTGTTTGCACGGCGAATCCGCAAGAATATCAGAAAAGGCGAATTGCCCTCAAAACCGTTCCCGTGCGTGTATAGCACTGAACAAACATTGGCGGGGTCCGAAGAGCAGGAAATTAACGGCGAGTCAAAGCGAATTAATGGCTCAACAGCCCATATAACCGCAATGTTCGGGTTTACAATTGCTGGAGAGATTGTGAAACATTTTATGTGATCATTTATGTATTGTTCCGAAACCGCTTTCCCGGCAGACAGGAAATTAATCCTGAAAATTCCATTGTAAGAAGGAGACTCGACAGTTTGCTCATCGGAATGTTGCATTCTATGGCAATTCGGTCAATGGTGCTGTCAGGATTTGTTTCAAGAAAGGCTACAATACTTTGTTCTTCTTCGCTGAGGTGGACGAACAATTCCCGTTGGGGATTGTTGTTTGTCTTGGTTTCTATGTCCCAGTTGAGCAGTTGCTCCAAGTCTTTTCCCGATTCAATCAGGGCGGCTTTATTCGTTTTTATAAGCCCGTTGCATCCTTCGGAGTACGTGCTTCCCACGTTGCCCGGAAAAGCACACACATCGCGGTTGTATTGGCTGGCAAAGTCGGCAGTAATCAGCGCACCGCCTTTTTTCTTGCTTTCAACCACAATGGTTGCGTCGGAAAGGGCGGCAATGATGCGGTTGCGGCGGACAAATAGTTTGCTGTCGAACTTTGTTTGTGAATGATATTCCGAAAGTACACAACCGTGTTCGGTGATAGATTTAGCTATGTCCACGTGGCAGGTTGGTGAAATCTGGCCCAATTGTGTGCCAAGCACTGCAATGGTTTGCAGGTCGTTGGCAAGCGCCTCTTTGTGTGCGCAGATATCAATTCCAAATGCTAATCCGCTGACAATTATGGGATTATGAACCTTTATTTCATTGATGAGGTTTTTGCAGCATCGTTTGCCATATTCTGTTGCGTTGCGTGTGCCAACTATGCTGATGAATTTCCCGTTGTTGAAGTCAATGTTTCCTTTGTAAAAAAAGAGTAATGGCGCGTCTTCGCAGTTTTTCATCCTATATGGATACGCATCGTCAACGTAGGTAAGCACTGAAATGTTGTTTTTGGTAATGTACTCCATTTCTTTTTCAGCCAGCGCAAGCACGTTTTGCTCGCTGATAGCCTTGGCGATTGCTTGTCCGATTGACGGAACTTTTTTCAACGAGGATGACGATTCTTTGAAAATCTGTTCGGGACTTCCTACATACGAAATCAGCTGTTTGGCTTTAATAGGGCCGATGTCGGGCAACATTGACGTTGCAATGTAAAAAAATAATTCTTGCGGCTTCATGGGAAACTGTTTATTTCCCTTTGTCGTGGTTCGTTAGGTACATAACAAAGGGTATTGATTTAACTAATTCTGATTGTGTGTCGTCTGTATTGTGGTAGTACGTGCGTACTGGCGCAATTCCTTTTACGTCTTTGAGGATTTCCATTGTGCTGTCGTTCAAATACCAGTCTTCAATGAATGCAAGTCCTGTAATTTCCTTTAAGTCAATGTCTTTGTCAATGCAAAGAGTGTCGGTTTCGTTGGTTTCGTCGTTTTCGGTATTGTAGCAGATGATTTCCTTGCCGAGTGATTGTTTCACTTCGTCGAGTGTCCGCTGGATAAGGCTGTCGCGGTAGGCGAAACTATAACTTTCAACATTGCCGCAAATGGCTTTTTCGACAATTGTTTTCACCACTTGTTTTACTTGAATGTCGTCGAGAAATTCTGGATTTTCGTTGTTTACCAGCGGCACTTCGTATGCCACATCGCTGGCAATTAGGCGAAAAGCTTTGTCGGCGGGCGTTGTTTTCGGCAGTTTTGAAAAATCGTAACGTGCGATTATGGATTTTGTCTGCACCGAGCCTACATATTCCGATTGACGGACGTAGTGGCGCACCAACGAGTATGAGTTTACTTTTTTCCGCATCTCGAATAATTCAGTGTCCAATTCCCATTCTTCGTTGAAAATCAGTGTTTTAAATTCATTTTCGTTGAACTCGTCGATGAATTTTGTTTGTAAATCCTCGTCGTTGCACACAATGTCGGAAAATGGCAAATATGCGGTGATTTGTTTTGATGCTGATTTTTGTCGGAGTTCTTGTAGTAATTCCTTGAAATTGATTGATTTAAAGAAGAAATATTCTTCGGGAACAATCATTTCCTGTTCGTAGGTGATGCACGATTTTGGTGCAATCAAATTATTGGTGAACTCGTGTTGCGATTGGCTGTCTTTCTTGTTGGTACAAGAGAACAAGCAAAAGGCGCAACAAATAGCAACGACAATTTTTCTCATCAACATCGATGATTATTTGTATTGGTTACGAGTGATGAAACGAAGTGTGAATGCAACCGACTTTGCGTTAAGACGGTCGCGGTTTGGTTCGTTTTTGTCGAAGTTTTTGTAATATGCGTTCCACGATGGACGCCATTCTATACCAATGTTAATAGGTATTTTCTTGAAATTGTATCCTGTACCCAAACAAGCTGTAGGTCCAACATATACAAGGTCTTTCGCACCTTCTATTTCCTTGCTTCGCAATTCGGTTCCTCCAATGATACCGCCACCGCAGTACCAACGGAAATACGAAGCCAAGTTTGGATATGATGCCACATATTTGAACATCAAACCGCCTTCATAGCAGGTGTTGAATTCAGTGAGGAACATCATATTCATTGCAAAACGATATTTAAAGAAATGTTCGTAGTCGATACCTTCGAGCATTGGCGAGCTTACAATTTCCACGCGTGGACCAATACCATTGTTATACCATTTTTGATTTTCGCGTTGTGCGAATACGCACGTTGAACTGAATGCCACAAGTAATACAAGAATAAATTTTTTCATATGCTAACAATATTGGTTTAGTAAATCTTTAACTTGTTGAATTTCATCATTTTGAAGGGAGTTGACGCAAATGGCGGGATATTTCGCCAACTGATTTTTTCCCATTGTTTGGTACAAAATTAAATTTTTGTCGTTCCCATCGTTCACGATTTCGTATTTTTTAAATGCATCAAACGGAATTTTATATGACGTGCATTTTGCCATAAGTAACTGAATGTGGTAAAATCGGAACACAATATTCTGATTGTCTTCATCGGATACATAGATGAAATTCAGCTTTTTCTTGTGTTGTAGATACACCACGCCTGCATAAATGGCAAGCACTGCAAGCACCAGCAATGTGCACCATCCTGCACTCAGAGGTTTGATTTCCACGCCGAACTCGCGGAGAAAATTAGCCGAAAGTGGAATATACACACAGATGGTCGTGATGAGCACAACCCCGAAGGTCTTCCATATTTTCTTTCGACTGGCGTATTTTTCGTTATGTATAACCATACTAAATTTTCAGTACTGCAAATATACAATTTGCGTTGAGAATAATTTTAAAAAAACGTACTTTTGCAAAAAATAAATTTTGATATGGGTTTGAAATGTGGTATTGTTGGCTTGCCAAATGTGGGTAAATCAACATTGTTTAATTGTTTGACGAACGCGAAGGCACAGGCTGCCAATTTTCCTTTTTGTACGATAGAACCAAATGTGGGAATGATTACCGTTCCCGATAATCGCTTGAACGAACTTGAAAAAATCGTTCATCCTGAAAAAGTCGTGCCTACGACGGTTGAAATCGTTGATATAGCTGGTTTGGTGAAAGGTGCGAGCAAGGGCGAAGGTTTGGGAAACAAATTCCTTGCTAATATCCGTGAAACCGATGCCATTATCCACGTGCTTCGTTGTTTCGAGAACGAAAATATCACACACGTCGATGGTTCAATCAATCCTGTCCGCGACAAGGAAACGATTGATATGGAATTGCAACTCAAAGATTTAGAAACTGTTGAGTCTCGTTTGAGCAAGGTTGAAAAACAAGCCCGTGCAGGTGGCGACAAGGAAGCTAAGTTTGTATGCGACATTCTTACCCGTGTCAAGGCGGCGTTGCTGAAAGGCGAATCGGCTCGCACGCTCAATTTGGACGATGAGGAAAAGGCGGCAATCTATGACTTGCATTTGCTTACGTTGAAACCTGTGATGTACGTTTGCAACGTTGACGAATCGGGCATAAACGGAAATAAATATGTTGATGCGGTGAAGGAATCCATCAAAGGCGAAAAAGCCGAAGTGTTGATTTTGGCTACGGCTTTGGAGGCGGAAATTGCCGAACTCGACACGCAGGAAGAACGCGATATGTTTTTGCAAGATGTTGGTTTAACCGAACCGGGTGTGAATAAATTGATTCGTCAGGCATATTCATTGCTCAATTTGGAGACATTCCTTACTGCCGGACCTAAGGAAGTTCGTGCGTGGACATACCACAAGGGCGCGAAAGCTCCACAGGCGGCTGGCGTTATCCATACCGATTTTGAGAAAGGATTTATTAAAGCCGAGGTTATAAAATACGAAGATTACATTGCATACGGCTCCGAAGTGGCAGTGAAAGAGGCTGGAAAAATGTCGATGGAAGGTAAGGATTATGTGGTGCAGGATGGCGACATAATGCACTTTAAATTTAATGTATAGCATGACCGTTCACGAAATCATTCTTGTTTGTGACTATTTAGGAACGTTGGCGTTTGCCATAAGTGGCGCGCTTGCGGCTGCACGGAAACAGTTTGATTTGTTCGGTGGTATTTTTCTTGGTTTTGTTACGGCTATCGGCGGCGGAACGCTCCGCGATATGATGCTCAATATCCCTGTGGCGTGGCTGCACGATATTTGGTATTTTTATATTGTTGTGTTTGCCGTGGGATTCACGTTTGTGTGCCGAAACTATATTGAAAAATATTCAAAAACTCTGTTTTTGTTCGACACGATTGGTATTAGCGTGTTCACTATCATTGGAATGCAAAAGGGACTGGCGTTGGATATTCACCCGATTTTGTCGGTAATGATGGGAATTTTGACGGCAGTTTTTGGTGGAATCGTCCGTGATATGATGTGTGTGGACATACCATTGATTTTTAGAAAAGAAATATACGCAACTGCCTGTTTGATAGGAGGTTGTGCGTATTTGTTGCTCAATTGGCTTGCGTGCCCCGATTTTATCTCAATCGTCGTTGCATCGCTCGTTATTTTTGTGGTTCGCACAGTAAGTGTGATTAAAAATTGGTCGTTGCCAAGGTTCAAATAGAATGGTATTAATCATTCTGTTGTAGCCAATGAGTTTGTAGTCAATTCTTTCCCAATGTGCTGCCATATAGGGTTTTGTGAGTTTAGCTTGTCTTTTATATAAATTGATAATTCACAAAATATGAAACGCATATTGTTTTTTGCTCTGTCGCTTTCGGTCCTGCTGACGAGCTGTAAGAAAGACTCCATTACCGAGGTCTCGCCTTCTTCCGAAACTAAAACGCTGGAAGACGGTAGCGACGATTATTCAAGTGAAACATTTTCCAAATCGGTTTCTGTGGTATTTTCCCCGACAGAAAATGCTGTAGTCAGCGATACAACTAGCGATTTCCTCGTTACGGTCGAAGGGAACGGGGTGACCATAGTGTATTCGGGTACGGAACAAGTTGAATACAATTTGTCGGGAACATCTGACGACGGATTTTTCAAATTGTATAGTGCAAAAAAACAATCCATTCGGCTACATAATCTTTCGCTCACCAATACGAAAGGTGCTGCTATTAACGTGCAAGGCACAGTGGATTCGCCAAGTAGCGGGAAACGAACATTTGTGCTTGTGAACGGCGTCAACGAACTTGCCGACGGAACTACGTACACACAGACTCCGTCGGGCGAGGACGAGAAAGGTGTGGTTTTCGGTGAGGGAAAACTTGTTTTCAGTGGTGACGGTAGGCTAACTGTTACGGCAAACGGGAAGTCGGGCATAGTGTCGGACGATTACGTGCGTTTTTGGGCAAGCCCTTCTGTTTCAATTGTTTCAAAATCCGGACATGGTGTTAAAGGAAAAGATTCTGTTATGGTTGACAATGCGACGCTCGACATTACTGTTTCGGCAAATACGAAAAAAGGCATCACGTCGGACGGTACGGTGCGGATTGACGGGGGAACGACCACCATCACTATTTCGGGCAGTGCCGCTTACGATAGCGACGACCAGTCCTATTCTGGAACGGCTGGCATAAAGGTGGGCGGACAATTTGAGATGAACGGCGGTACGCTCACCATAACTAATTCTGGTTCAGGAGGTAAAGGTATTTCGGGTGATGCGAAAGGTTATTTCAGCGGGGGAACTGTTTCTGTCATTACTACTGGCTCGAATTATACTACAGGTGATATTTCTGCCAAAGGCGTCAAATTCGATGGCGACATTATATTTTCGGGCTCCGAAGTCCTGGTGAATTGCAAATCGAACGAGGGCATTGAGTCCAAAGGTTCTATAACTGTTTCCGATGGGGTTGTGTATAGTTACTCCAGCGCCGACGATGCAATGAATTCCGCTTCAGATTTTACCATTTCGGGTGGTTTTGTATGCGGATATGCCACATCGAACGATGGACTTGACGCAAACGGCGATTTCTACATAAAAGGCGGCGTGGTCTATGCCATCGGTGCAAAAAGTCCCGAAGTTGCTGTTGATGCTAACACAGAGGAACGTCATACGCTGTATGTTCAAGGCGGAACAATCGTAGCCATTGGTGGATTGGAACAAGGTGCGTCGCTCACACAATCGTGCTATCAGACTTCGTCGTGGAGTAGTTCCACTTGGTACGGACTACATGTCGGGGCTACAACGTATGCATTTAAAACTCCCGCAAGTGGTGGCTCGGGATTGGTCGTTTCGGGTTCGTCAACACCAACGCTCACTTCGGGCGTGACCGTTTCGGGTGGAACGACTTATTTCGATGGAATGTTCATTGCAAATTGCTCCGTAAATGATGGAAATTCCGTTTCGCTTTCGGCATATAGTGGAGGAAGCAGCGGTGGTGGGCCAGGTGGTAATGGCGGAGGACCGGGAAATCGTTTTTAAAATTTAGAGTTAAGAATAAAATTTAAGGATGGCTGAGCTTGTCGAAACCACATATTAAATAAAATAGATTATGAATTCCTTTCAAAAAATAGTATTCTTTTTAATTGCGTTCGTTCCCTTTGCTCTGTCTGCCCAGACTTCTGTGGACTTGGATTCGGAATTTGGCGGACGGATTTCGGTTGGTATAGAAAAAAAAATACTGAAAGGTTTACAGGTTTCGCTTGACGAGGAACTGCGACTTGATGATAATTTTAAGAGCGTCAATCGTTTACAGATGAATTTGGGTGTTGATTACAAATTGATACAACATATAAAACTTGGCGTAGGCTATTCGCTTATCAATCCCTACGACACGACAGAAAAAGCGTTCTCCGGCGCAAAGCATCGAATTGTGTTTAGTGCCACAGGTATCGTCAGATACGGACAATGGCGGTTTGCTTTGAAAGAACAATTTCAACTGACGCACCGTACAGGCAGTTTCAATGAATATCAAAATCCACGGAACGCGCTGACGCTCAAAAGTCGTTTGTCGGCGAAATATAATTATTCCGAACGGTTTGCACCATACGTCTTTGTGGAATTTCGTAGCGTGTTGAATGCTCCTGTGGTTGTGGCTTCGTATGACGGCACAAACTATCTCACATCGTCGGGTAGTAAAACTGGCGATGCAGGTTGGTTTTTGGACGGATTCAGCGGAAATTATCTCAATAGAATCCGTTTGGGAGTAGGTGCTCAAATTAAGTTTGATGCACACAACAGTTTGAATATCTGTTTGTTACTAGACCGCGTGAGTGACAAAATTGTTGACGCAAATGCCGAAGGAACAAAACTGAAATCCTATACAAAAGAAACTGGATTTGTGGGACAAATCGGCGTAGGGTATGTGTATTCGTTTTAGAAAATGTTTTCCATGCAAAAGTGGAAAATATTTTGAAGACGTGGTGTAAAAAATTATTTTTGTATGACGTTTTTAGATTAGAGCCGACATACGGTTCCGAAAAAGGATTTTTCATTATGAAAAAAATATATTCGTTCATTTTTCTCTTTGCAATGGGCATTTCGCTCAATGCACAGAAGATTCTGTTTATTGGCGATTCAATAACCGATGGCAAATGGGGCTACGAATGCGATGGCACGCGTAATACCAACGACATGAATCATATTTTTGGACATGGTTACATGTATCTCATAGCGGCAAAATATATGGCTGTTTATCCCGATTCGGCTATGCAGTTCTACAATAGGGGCATTAGCGGTAACACGGTGAAAGATTTGGCGGAACGTTGGGATTCCGATGTGCTCAGTGTCAATCCTGATGTGCTTTCGGTGCTAATTGGCATCAACGATGTGCTGAACGACAATCCGTCGGTCGATACCGTGGCTTTTGAAAAGACATATCGTGAGATTCTTACCAAAAGCAGGACTCAAAATCCTAATCTTGTGATTCTTCTTGGCGAACCATTCTGCGAGAGCGGTTTTAGAATTGACAGCGAAGGAGTTATCCGAAAAAAATGCGAAGCATTGTCGCGGGCGGTACAGCGAATAGCCAAAGATTATGATGCCAGTTTCATTCCCTGTCAGGCATTTTTCGACAAGCTCTGCAAAGAAAGTGGCAATACTTCGTATTGGATTTGGGACGGCGTTCATCCAACACCTGCGGGACATTATAAAATGTCGGTTCTTTGGGAACAACATTTACCTACTAAAAAATAGGAATTGTAAATGTCGTGTTGAACATACGGATTTGTATATATTTGTGTAAAGAAAAATTCTATAACAAATAAACGCAATGATTAGACGGGCAAATAAAAACGATATAGCACAGATTCTCAATCTGTTACTTCAGGGCGACATGGTTCATTTCAAGATTCGTCCTGACATATTCAAACCAAACACAACCAAATATAACGAGCAGGAACTCAACGAAATGCTCAACGACGACACGAAACCCATATTTGTTTACGACGATGGTGGCGTGCTGGGCTACCTGTTTTGTCAAATTACTGAACTACGGAACAACAGCTTGTTGCAAGACATAAAGACCTTGTACATCGATGACCTGTGCGTTGATGAGAACGCCCGTGGCAAACACATTGGAAAATCGTTGTTTGATTTTGTGCGAAATTATGCCCAATCAATTGGTTGCCATAATATTACGTTGAATGCCTGGGAAGGCAACGACACAGCCTTGTCGTTCTATAGAAATATGGGAATGAAGCCACAAAAAACTTGTATGGAATTGGTGCTGAAGTAAATCTTCTTGTTTTTCTGTATGTAAAAAACATAATCTATTTCGTTCCATTTCTTTCGGCAGCGAAAGAAACGGAATCCGAAGAAAGGCCGCCGACGTTATTTACTTGGCAATTTGTTTTCATCTACCGAATCTCTACCATTTCCCCATTCTACAACTTTCAAGGTGTTCCTAACGTCGTGCGCTTCAATCTCGTTTTTACAGTGAGGGCAGACGAAGGGAGTCCAACGCTGTGTTTTTTCAAAATAACCGCCACATTCACATTGCTTGTAGAATGGTTCGTGGGCTTCTGGTTCGTCGGGAGCCAGCAGTTCCTTTCCACAACTGTCACAATGCAGAATGATAGAATTCTGCACCTTGCCATCACGCCATTCAAACGTTTTGCCGCAATAGGGGCAAGGGATTATAAAGGTTAGACCGCTCATCAGTTTTATTTTTTACAAAACTATCTACAGGGTATGCCAAAACAAGGCAGAGGTTGAAAGATTTTTCGAAGAATTATTTGATTATCTGTTTTACCCATTCTAAAATTTTTGGAGTTGCCTCTAATACAAATTCTTGACCTATTGCAGCAGATTGGAAATAATTATCTTTCCATGGGTCGGGGTGATGACTAATATTCACTTCTTTGAAGAAAGAAGGCAAATCCCATTTACCTCTTGACATTCCATCTTTTGTAAGAGTTCTGTTTTTTCGATAATTTAGAAGTCCACAACCATTGACATTTGGCATAAATGAAAGGTTGTCAGTAGGTAAGAAAATCGCATTGTTTTCATCTTTTCTTTCCTTTTTGTCTCCAATATGCGGATGGGGTTTCAGCCAATCGGGAGCGTCTGCTTTTCGTTCAATAATTTCCCCGATTTGCATATAACCATAAATAACGTGTAATTCTTTTGCTCCTCTCTTATAAATCAGTTTCCCTTGATTGATTTCCGTTTCCTTGAACCAGCCAAAAAAGAGAAATAAATCGCCTTTTGAAACGCCATAATTCCGCAAATGTGTCAGAGCTCCTTTAGATTGTCCAAATGCAGGTTTCCATCCAGGCAAACGGTCACGAACATTTTTTCTTAAATCAGGGTCTAAATGACACGTATTAGACAAGTTTGCACGTGGCCTTAATGAGTGAATAATGTCATAAAAACTCATCCCGTCCCAGTATAGAGAAGAAAATGTATTATTCCCATCTGGGTCTGGGATTGGCAATGATAGCAATGTTCCATCGGGTAAAATTGGATTTGGCTGTTTCCCATTCGCAGAGTCAAACCCTTTTCTGCTTAATATGATTTTCATTTTTTCTTTTGAATAATTCCTGGTTTATAATTTTTAGTGACAAAATCTATTATTTGTTTTGCAATAGGAGCATCCAATTGGATTTTTTTGCAACGAGGGACAACAAAGTTTTTATCATTAACTATATCGCTCTTTGGAATAGCATGTTCCACTCCAAAGTAATAGAATTCCTTACATACAAGGACTCTTTCGCCGCTCAAATCACGTTTTTTGTTCTCTTCGCCGTGATGAGCATTTTCATGTCGCTTAAAGCCCAATGGTTCGCTATCATCTGGCTCATAAATATTGTCACCAAAGTATTCAATATCACTGGCTTGGGGTATTATGTTATTGCCACAACTTTTACATCCTTCTTTTTCGTCTTTATCAAATTGGTCTGGTTGCCTTTTCTTTTTATATTCTTTCCAATAGTCCTTTATTTTGGGGTTGTCAGAAACTTTTGCCAAATAGATTAATGCTTGAGTTGCATCAGTAAAACGAAATTCATCATTTTTTCCTTGAACTTTGTTAGAAGTCCACCCTGAAATCCAATATTCTTTTTGGGCATTTTTACGAATTTTAGGTTTACAAGTTGCCAAAGTCAACACTCCATGATATGGATTTGGTGCAAATCCTGTGTCATGTGTCATTTTGTAACAATAAAGAAATTCTGCCATAATATTAAATTTTATTTTTATTACAAATATACAATTTTATTTCCTCCAATTATATTCCAATTCCAATACTTTCGAAACAGCATATTTCCAATCATCTTGGTCAAAACTCGGTGTGAATTGGATTTTTGTCGTTGCCAAATCATAGTTTCCCGGTGTTCGATAACCACCATACGCTTCGTCTCGGAAATTTACATTTCGTACATTTACTTTTATTGGTTTTTCGGTCTTGTCAAGTTGATAAAATACTGTTCCAAGCCGTTCAAATTGATTGCACTCTTGCAGGGCAACATAATGATTATCAAGCATAAAGGCATACAATCCGCAAACCGTGTTTACACTAACAGGAAATGCTTGAAGACCACCACCATTATTCTTTGTCGCTTTTACTACATCGCCCGTATAAATCCAATCGCCCAATGTGTCTTTGAATGGTGTTTTAACACCTGCAAATATCACTTTACGAGCGATGCCCCAGTTCCAACATTCATCGTTAAAAACTTCCATTACTATGTTAGCAGATTCTCTTCGTTCCTCATCGGTTATTTTGTCGTTTTTCTCGTCGGGGAGAAAAACATACATATCGTCATTGTGAAAGAAAAATCTTCCAAACATTGCATATCCAAACTTTCCTTCCTCAAGCACGTATCGCACACAAATACTCGGAACGTATGTTTTCATTCCTGCCCCAATTTCATAACGATATTGTTTACAGAGATTTTTTAGTACATCTTCGTCAATCGCTTCGGGACATTCATACTCTTTTTTAGGTGGAACAAGCGTCTTTTCTATCATAACACTTAACCATTCAATAGGCATTGCAATGTTGGTCAACCCTGCTATTTCTGAGAACAGTTGAGCCATTGTTTCATCCTTCCTGTCAATGCTTTTTTTATTGCTGTCGTTTTTTTCATAACTCATCCGGGTTATAAGAAACCGATTGTTGGGATGATTTTTTACATAGTCAAAAAATTCTTCAAAATATGGCAACATTGCATCAATGTTGTTAAAATCAACGGGAAGTGCATAGCATTGCCCTTGCCGCCCAAGCCTTCCTTGAACGGCTCCCAATTTTTTACACGCAAATCGTGCGGCACTCCGTGTATGACTTCCTTGAAAATCAGTGGCAAACACAAAAATCTCACACTTTGACAACTCTGTAACTTTGCTTGTTAAAACAATGCCTTGATAATGTTTTTCCATAATAACTCCTTTTTTTGACAAAGGAAAGCTAAGGGTGTGCCAAAACAAGGCAGAGGTTTTGTTTTTTTTCTGAATTATTTAGACTAAATGGGTAATTCCGAAATAAAATAGTAGTTTTGAGAAACCGATATAGAAAACAAATGCTTTATCAATTCAAATATCAAACTCCTGATGGTTTCAACGACCTGCTGATGCGCTCGGATGGCGAGAGTCTTGTCGGTTTGTGGTTTGAGAATTCTGTTGACGCAAAGAAAAATATCTTACACTGTGCGGAAAAAGATTTGCCTATTTTCTGTGAAACTTGTCGTTGGCTCGACGAATATTTTTCGGGCAGGCAGCCCGATTTTACACCCCGATACACAATTGAAAATCCAACGTCTTTTCGGCGCGAAGTTCTTGATATTGTGAGCGATATTCCCTTCGGCAAAACAATAACATACGGCGAAATTGCCGCACAAATCGCGGAAAGGCACGGAATCGGGAAAATGTCGGCTCAGGCCGTTGGCGGCGCGGTCGGGTGGAATCCGATTTGTCTTATTGTTCCGTGTCACCGTGTGGTTGGTGCGAATGGAAAACTCACTGGCTACGGCGGTGGAATCAACAACAAAATCGCCTTGCTGAAACTTGAGGGTTCGCTTTTCCCATAATTTATTTCAACTCGTCGATTTCTTTTTGCAGATTTTCAAGAAATGTGCCTGCGTGCATACCGTCCATCTGCGTATGATGAAACTGAAATGAGATGGGTAAATAGTACCTGAAAAAACGTTTTCTGTACCGACCCCAAATTAGAAACGGATTGTTAAAAATGCCCGAATTCATACCGACGGCACCGTCAATTTCGGTAGTGACGATTGCCGACGTGCCAATAACCATAAACTCTTCAGACAAATCCTTGTCGATTCCGCTTTCTGCGACGTGCGCCGTAAGCATAAGGTAATTCCGATTAAATTGCTCCACATTCTCGTCGAAAGGAATGTCGCAGGAATGAATTTCGCCATTTTTGTCTTTCACGATGGTATTGACTGCAAGTGCGTCGTATTGCATCAGATTGTCGCCAATGGGCAGAAGGTAAAACTCCTGTATGTCCGCCGCCGCCTTGCCTATGCAGTAATCCAAAAGCATATTGAATTTCAGGTTCCGTTTCTTGCTGATTCTCACTATATTCGTGACGTTCAGTGTTTTGAAAAACGTCACCATTGGATTCGGTGCCTTCATCCAAAGGGAAAACGCCGTTGCTCTTGTCGTTTCATCGGGGTTGATTTCGTGTTTCATTTTCTTGTAGTAATAGCAAAAACAAATTTTGTGAATTTCTTCCAATCAATCAACAACGCGATTGTAGTGTATAAAAACGGGAAAATGGGGATTTTGTAGCGTACAATGCCCCCGACCACTGCGGTGGAAATGCCGATTTCCCACATAAGGACAAACGAAAAAAATACGCAAAACAGAATAAAATTTCGTTGCGATTCATCTGGTTGTATTGGATATAATATCCACAATATCAATAAGATAAAAAATAAAATCGATTCCAAAGCTGGCACAAGTTGCACAAACCCATGTATATCCCAAACATACGGCAGTGCGAGGGCGTTCCATACTGCTTCGGGCGTGGCTTGTAGAAAATTCCACACGGTTACGTCTATTTTCTCAATCGGGATAATGCTTTGGGCGTTGTAGAGAATGGCACTGTTTATCGCATCGGTGCGTTTCCCCGCAAACGATTCAAAAAATGGAATTGTGTGCGTGCCAAAATCAAGTGTGCCAATTACAAGAATACCAATCAGATAGAACGATGTGTAACATAATAATTTTTGTTTTACATTACATTTTTCGACGAAAATCCACGCAATTACCGCTGGAACAAACGCTACAAGAATGTAGAACTTCAAAACAACCAACAATAGTAAACCTATGAGGAAGCAACATATTGTGCTGAAACAGAGGTGTTTCCGTGCGCAGTTAAAAAAACCGTATGTGGCACAGCCAAGTGCAAATGTGGCAAGACATTCCTTCAAAATCCCAGCTGTCCACAACACCGACGATGGCATAAGAGTGATGAGCAACAGCGCAAGAATGTTTTTTCCGTAGAATGATTCAAATGTCTTGTAAATCAGCAAAAATCCAATCAACGAAATGAAGTTGGCAAACATATAATGTACGGTGATATTTCCTCCCGATACGAATAAAAGTATCATGTTGGTTCTGATAATGAGGCGGTTATCGAGGAATGGCGCATATTCGTACATTCGTGTCCAATGGTTTGTGTCGCGGAAATAGTGGAACATTTCGGGAGTGTCGCAGTTTATGCCGAACAAAATGCGTAAAAAATCCTCAACTGATTGATGCAGAGAGTGGAACAACACCACGGCATCGTCAAAATATTTGAAAATGTCGGCGGTGGCGCGGTCTGGATAGTAGTTTGTATATATATAATGAAGCACGCCCGAAGCCGCAAGTTTGCCCGCAAAAATGGAGAAAATAACCCACGTGGCGATTCCCTGCAATTTGAAAAACGGCAGTTTCCAAATCAAAAACAGAAAAACTATCAGCCAAATAAACGGAAGCACTACGCTCATTTTGTGAATTTTATATGCAAGTATAGAAAATAATGCACAATGAACCAATGCATTCGGCACAAATCGTAACAAACTCATAAACTTTCGTATCTTTGTCGGCGTAAGTACAAGAAAATGGCTATACCATATAAGGATTCGACAAAAGGCAAGAAAGGACAGATTATTGACATGTTCAATAACATAGCGTCGAAGTATGATTTTTTGAATCATGCGTTGTCGTTAAATATTGATAAAATCTGGCGAAACAAGGCTATCAAAGCAATTGGGGCGAACAATCCAAAAACAATTCTCGATGTTGCCACAGGAACGGGCGATTTTGCGGTTCTTTCAGCGCAAAAGCTTCAGGCAGAGAAGATTGTGGGAATTGATATTTCTGAAAAAATGTTAGAAGTGGGTGTCGCAAAAATTGAGAATCTCAATCTCAGCCAACTTGTAACCTTGCAGCTTGCCGACAGTGAATCAATGCCGTTCCCCGATAATTCCTTCGATGCTATCACGGTGGGGTTCGGCGTGCGGAATTTTGAAAATTTGGAACTCGGACTGCAGGAAATGCACCGTGTGTTGAAACCCAACGGTATTGCGGCAGTTTTGGAGTTTTCCATGCCGACGCATTTTCCAATCAAACAATTATATACATTCTATTTTAAACGGATTTTACCACTCGTAGGTAAGTGGTTTTCAAAGGATTACGATGCATATTATTATCTTTTCAGTTCAGTACAGGAATTTCCATACGGACAGAAATTCGTTGACATAACTCGGAAAGTGGGATTTTCGCACACTAAAGTGAAATCTTTGTCGTTTGGAATAGCAAGTCTTTACTTGTGTACGAAATAGTTGCTAAATCTTTATAATTTTGCAAAAAAGATTCTGTTGAAAAGGGTTCTATATATCGTGCTGCTTTTGTTGGTTTCTGTGCAGGGATTTGCGCAAAAAAAGAAATTGTTGCACGACCAATCGTACGACACAAAATGGTTCCACCTTGGGTTTACCTTGGGAACTAACTATATGAATTACAGAATCTTCCCCGATTCTACATTGTTGTTTGTCGGCAACGCTGATTCAGTGTATCACGTGGAATCGCGTGGAACAATGGGTATTGATTTGGGAATTGTGAGCGAAATTCGTTTGGGAGATTATTTAGCGTTGCGCTTTTTGCCAGGATTGCTGTTTGGACAACGTGATTTGCTTTATCAGATGCGGAAAGACGGCACACCACCAACCGACCCGACATTGAAGGAATACCGAATGAAAATATCGAGCATCTATATTGATGCGCCGATTTTGGTGAAATTCAAGGCCCGGCGAATCAACAACTACCGCCCGTATTTGGTTGGCGGAATGGCATTTCGCTACGATTTGGACACCCGTCGGGTTGCCAAGGACAATGATGACTATACAATTAGCCAGGTTCCTATGGATTATTTTTATGAATTTGGCTTCGGTATTGATTTCTTTATGGTGTATTTCAAACTTGCCACGGAATTCAAGTTCAGCTTCGGACTCCAAAATATTTTGAAAGCGGAACCTACGGAATATTGTGGCGTTATGGACGGTTTGAAAAGCAAAATGTTTATAGTTTCGTTTCACTTCGAATAAAAATTCAAGTTTAATTAGAAAATACAGTTAATCATTTGGTTAATTTCGTGACGTTGTATATATTTGTATTGGCAATGCTAATATATGGAACTTACAGAGAAAGAAAGAGAACTAATTGAAGCAATTAGACTTTTCAAAAGATTAAACAAAGGGAAAATGGTATTTGACGATTTTGTCCTTTATTTGAGAGGTATTTTTGAAGATATGTTGGATGAGGAATAGCGAAACCAGTAAAAACAGTTGATATGGAAGAAACACTTGTAAAAAAACAAACGTCGGTAAGACGAATTTTAGACCCAATAATATTAAATATTAGTTGGGCGGAGATTTCAAAAGAATATTTTGGGAAATCTCGTTCGTGGCTATATCAGAAGTTTACTGGTTACAACGGACATGCAGAAACCGACTTTACGGAAAAAGAACGGGATATTATGAAAAATGCCTTGTATGATTTAGCAGACAAAATTCGCTATGCAGCGGATAATATTTAGACCTGAATTGTTAGAAAAATGACAAATACACTATCGTTTCAGGTAAGTCCAAAGGTTGCAGCAAATGATTTTTTGCTGAAAAAATCCATTGCCGAATCGTTGTCTGTGCCTTTGGCTGAGGTGCACGAATACCGCATTGTGAAACGTTCGATTGATGCCCGTTCACGAAATATAAAAATGAATCTGACAGTTCTCGTGGCGTATGGCGATGATTCGCAATTGCCTGAAGAACAGCTGCATTACGAAAAACGAGATGTTTCGCTTCGTCCCGAAGTGCATATTGTTGGCGCGGGACCTGCTGGTTTGTTCGCCGCGCTTCGTTTGATAGAATTGAATTTCAAACCGATAATTTTGGAGCAGGGTAAAGATGTGTCGGAACGAAAAAAAGACATTGCGCGGCTGAATCAAAACGAAGGTTGCAATCCGCTGTCAAACTACTGCTTTGGCGAAGGGGGCGCTGGCACGTTTTCCGACGGAAAGCTCTACACACGCTCAAAGAAAAAAGGCGACAACCGTCGGGTTTTCGAATTATTTGTGATTCACGGCGCACATCAGTCAATTCTTGTTGATGCCCATCCACACGTTGGTTCCGACAAACTTCCCGACATTATTGCCAATATGCGGCGCACAATTATAGAATGCGGTGGCGAAATCCATTTCAATAAACAGGTGGTTGATTTTGAATTTTCTGGTAACAAGATAAAAAAAATTATTTGCGCGGACGAAATCATCCCCGTTCAAACGGTTGTTCTTGCCATGGGACATTCCGCCCGTCCGTTGTATTATGCGTTGCACAACGCAGGCGTGGAACTTGAGGCAAAAGCAAGCGCAATGGGCGTTCGCGTGGAACATCCGCAGGAAATGATAAACCATATCCAATACCACGGCAATGTTATGAAAGAACTGCCAGCCGCAAGCTATTCGCTTGTGCATCAGGTTGATGGACGGGGCGTGTATTCGTTTTGCATGTGCCCGGGCGGCATCATTGTGCCTTCAATGACGGCCGAACGCCAAACTGTGGTGAATGGAATGTCGAATTCCCGACGAAATTCTCCATTTGCCAATTCTGGAATGATTGTGGAACTGCAAGTCTCTGATTATGTCGATTTTGCAAAATATGGTGAATTGGCAGGATTAAAATTTCAAGAAAATTTTGAATCGCTTGCATACCAAAATGGTGGACAAAATCAAGTGGCACCGGCACAACGGATTTCTGATTTTGTGCGGAATAAAATCTCGTCGTCATTGTCAGCCACATCGTATTTGCCAGGATTGATTACATCGCCGATGCACTTTTGGATGCCAACCGCCATTTCAAAACGATTGCAGGAAGGATTGAAGTTTTTCGACCGTCAGATGCACGGCTTTGCAAGTTCCGAGGGCAAGATTGTTGGTGTGGAATCGCGCTCATCATCGCCGGTAAGAATTCCACGGAATCCAGAAACGTTGGCGCATATTCGGATAGAAAATCTATTCCCTTGTGGCGAAGGCGCTGGCTATGCCGGCGGCATAGTTTCATCCGCAATTGATGGAATGAACTGTGCGGAAATGATTGCAAAACTTACAACATTCTCCGCTTAAATTCCGAACACAGAATAGCGGTGGCAACAGCCACGTTCAATGACTCAGAGGTTTTGCCTGTTGTGTTGAACGATGGAATATGGATTGTTCTGTTGACGATTGCCGAAACTGCATCGCTGATGCCATTCCCTTCGTTTCCCATCACCAAAATCGCATTTTGGGGAAGTGGGGCAGTGTAGATGTTTTCGCCAAACATATCGGCGGCAAAGATTTCTGTTTGTTGCTTTTTCAAAAATGCAGGCAAATCAACATAGTGTACATTCACCCGAAAAATCGCTCCCATTGTGGCTTGTACAACTTTCGGATTGTAGATTTCCACACATTCGTTCGAACAAATAATCTGCGAAACGCCAAACCAATCCGCCAAGCGAATGATAGTTCCCATATTCCCTGGGTCTTGAATGCCGTCGAGGGCAAGTGTCAAACCATTGGGGAGGGACTGGAATGCTTGAGTTTTTGTGTGCGCCAATGCCCATACATCTTGCGGATGTTGGAGTTGTGAAATTTTTGCAATGTCGTCGCTGCTTGCCTCAAAAACCGCACATTTTGGGGTATTCTCCGCAATCCATTCACGTGTGGCGACAACGCTTTCTGCTTGAAAATCAGACTGTAACAGCTCATTTACAAGTTTATTGCCTTCCACAATGAACATCTGTTCCTCTTCGCGCGTTTTTTTCTTTGCAAACGACGAAAAATATTTGATTTTGTTTTTGCTCAGTTCCATGTTTGCAAATATGCGATTTATTTTGCTTGATACAATATTGAAATTGTTACTTTTGTGCAAAATTTACAAGATGGATTTAGCAAAAATTATCAAGCGGAAGACGATGTTTTCGTTCGAAGTTCTGCCACCGCTTAAAGGTCAGAGCATTGAGGGGATTTACAAAACGATTGACCCATTGTTGGAATTTTATCCGCAGTTTATAAATATTACCACGCATTGCGAACAATACGACGCAAATGGCAAACGCTTACGCAAACGTCCTGGTACTGTGGCAGTTGCGTCAGCAATCCATCATAAATACAATATTCCTGTTGTCCCTCATATTTTATGTGGCGGTTTCACGCGCGAAGAAACTGAATATGTGTTGATAGACCTTCATTATCTTGGAATTACGAATCTTTTGGTGCTTCGTGGCGACGGACGAAACAAGGAACATTTTCAGCCAGAGGAAAATGGAAACCGATATGCGGTTGAATTGCTCCGTCAGATTGACGATATGAACCACGGAAAGTATTTGGGCGACACTGAACCGAATAGTTCTGCAAAAACTTCGTTTTCGTGCGGGGTTGCTGGTTATCCCGAAAAACATTATTCCGCGTCGTCGCTTGATGAGGATATTCAACATTTGAAGGAAAAAGTTGATGCAGGGGCGCAATATATTGTGACACAGATGTTTTTCGATAATCAGAAATATTTTGACTTTGTTGAAAAATGTCGTAAAGTGGGCATCACAGTTCCGATTATTCCAGGAATTAAACCCGTTGGCTTTATGAGCCAGGTTGATGTTCTGCCCCGCATTTTTGGTTGCGAAATGCCACAAGAACTCGACAAAAATCTTCGTGCTTGCAAAACCGACGCCGATGCGGCGAAAGTCGGCACGGAATGGGCTATTTATCAGGCGAAGGAGTTGATTCAGTATGGTGTGCCGTCGTTGCACTGGTTCACGTATTCCGACCCTTCGCAAGTAGTTGAAATTGCTAAAGCGATTTATTAATGATTTCGATTAACAACCTTGCCGTTCGATTCGGCGGCTTCACACTTTTCGATGATGTGTCGGTGATGATTTCGGCGCAGGACAAGATTGGACTTGTCGGCAGAAACGGCGCTGGTAAGTCAACGTTACTGAAAATCATTGCCAAACAAGAACAACCAACCGAAGGTGAAGTTGTGATTTCGTCGGACTGGAAAGTTGGCTATTTGCCACAAACAATGAAAGTCTCCGATGGAAAAACAGTGCTTGAAGAAGTTCGTACAGCGTTTTCAGAGATTCGTGCCATCCAATCGAAACTTGACACTCTCAACGCTCAATTGGCGGAACGCACTGACTATGAGTCGGATTCTTATATGAAATTGATTCATCAAATCACGGATTTGTCAGATCAGCTTGAAATGCTCGGCGGAAATTCCGTTGAAGGCGAAATGGAACAAATGTTGGTAGGTTTGGGCTTTTCTCGTGAGGATTTCGACAGAAAAACATCGGAATTCAGCGGTGGTTGGCGAATGCGCATCGAATTGGTGAAAATTTTGCTTCGGAAACCACAAGTGTTGTTGCTCGACGAACCGACCAACCACCTCGATATTGTGTCGATTCAGTGGTTGGAGAAATTTTTAGTTCAATATAAAGGCGCAATCATCCTGATTTCGCACGACCGCCGTTTTCTTGACGCAATCACAAAAAAGACATTTGAAATCAGCGTAAATAAACTTACAGTTTATCCCGCACCGTATTCTCAATATTTGGAACTGAAAGAAGAACGCTATGCACAACAGTTGGCGGCGTACGAGAATCAGCAAAAAATGATTGAGGATACTGAGAAATTCATTGAACGGTTCCGCTACAAAGCCACTAAATCGGTGCAAGTTCAGTCACGCATAAAACAACTGGAGAAAATCGACAGAATTGAAATTGAAAAACAGGAAACTGGCGCATTCCATATAAAATTCCCGCCTGCACCGCGCTCGGGCACGATTGTGGTAAAAGCCGAGCACGTAACCAAACGCTACGGTGAAAAAACGGTGCTTGACGATGTTGATTTAACGGTGGAACGGGGACAGAAAATCGCTCTTGTTGGTAAAAACGGCGAAGGAAAATCAACATTTATAAAAACGATTCTTAACGAAGTTGAATATTCGGGAACTATTACTCTCGGACACAATGTAAATGTGGGCTATTTTGCTCAAAATCAAGACGAAATACTTGATGAGAATGCCACGGTGTTTGAGACGTTGGATAAAATTGCCGTTGGCGAAATCCGCACAAAATTGCGCGATATTCTTGGCGCGTTTTTCTTCAGTGGCGAGGATGTTGACAAGAAAGTGAAGGTACTTTCGGGCGGCGAACGGAATCGTCTTGCTATGGCGAAGCTGATGTTGCAGCCCTACAATCTGCTTATTCTCGACGAACCGACCAATCACCTTGATATTCAGTCGAAAGAAGTGTTGAAACAGGCTCTGCTGAAATACGATGGCACATTGATTTTGGTTTCGCACGACCGTGATTTTCTAAATGGCTTGACCACAAATATTTACGAAGTAAAACGAACGCATATCAAAGAGGTGATGGGCGATTTGCAAGTGTATTTGAATCAGTTGAACCAAGAGGAACTTGCATTTTCCAAAGCACCGACAGCACAAACAGAAAAGAAAACCACAGCCTCGAAAATTGATTACCAGCGGCAAAAAGAAATCGACCGTGAAAGTCGGAAATTGCAGACGCAGATTTCAAAAGTTGAGAAACAAATTCAGGCATTGGAGGACGAAGTTCACGAATTAAACTTAAAGTTTATAGAGGATTCCGCCCATGTCACCGCCGACGACTACAAACATCATTCGGAATTGCAGGAGCAAATTGATGCCCTTACATTGCAATGGGAAGAATTGGTGGAGAAAATGGGGTAGTTTGGGACATTTTTATTTCCGTGGTCATATAGATTATCTAAAATCTTTTTTACTTTTGACTACAATATCGTGCTATGAAACGAGTTCTACTATATTGCATAGTGTTGTTCGCTTGTTTGTCGTGTTCCAAGGAAAAAACGGAGCCCGGCATCGCGTGGGATAGATATTATCCGACGAAAATAGGCGTGGGCAATGTGTATGAACTTACGCAAATAAAAATTGACGTGTTGGCTGATAAAAAAGATACAGCGGTGTTTTATATGCACGAAGTGGTTTCGGCGCTCATATCCGATACCAATTCATGCAAGGTCTATGCAGTGAACAGTTTCAAGTCGGAAACACCCAATGGGCCATGGCAACCGTATGTTTCGTCGAGTGTTTGGAAATATACGAATACAATTGTGAAAGTGGAACAAAATGTGCCATATCAAGTTCTGAAATTTCCCGCAAAACTCGATTATTCGTGGAATTTGAACTTGTTCAACGAAAACGAGGAACAATTGGCTCGTTATGAAAAAATCCAAATTACCGACACAATTTTAGGTGTGCCGTACGATTCAGTTCTTGTAGTTATGCAGCAAAACTTTAAGTCTCTTTATACGTGGCAATACGGCGAAGAACGCTATGCCAAAAATATTGGAATGGTTTACAAAAAAACAATTGATGTTGAGTCGCAGCCGAATCATGCTCGAATTGATTTGAGCAAACCAATTGAAGAACGAATTACCAAAGGTACCATCACGCAGTATCGCTTGGTTTATAAACAGTAGCACGTATGAAGATTTTTCGTCCGATAATATTGTTTTGTTTTTTTGCCTGTTTTGCATATGTGGTTGTGGGACAGCAATTTATAGTATATGATACAATTCCGATAAAACATGGAACAAGCCGTATTCGTTTGTATCGAAACATTGAAAAATGGTTCGAGAAGGAGAAAGGGCAGAAGTTATTGGCAAAGAATAAGAAGGAATTGAAATTTCAAGGAAAAGGTTATTTTCCGTATGCAAATTATGTGCAAATGCCCGATGTGTATTTGTCGTCGCACGCAGCTGAGAAAACCAAGGGAAGTATAGTGTTTTCCATCGCTGTTGAGATTCAGGATTCAATAATTGTTGCAAAGTTTTCGAATTTTCAACACGAAGCCCGTTTTACGGAATACGGAAGCACTTCGTTTGGTCGGTTGATGAACTACGAAAAGGTTCCGTCGGGAAAGTGTATGGAAGTGGAGGAGTGGTGCAATGCTGTGTGGGCAGATATGAAAGCGTGGGCGGTGTATGAAACCAAAACGCGTGCAAAACGGATGATTCCGTCAACGCTTGTGCGAAAACGTACGTATAAAGTTCAGGAAGAAGAAGTTGTGGCTCCACCAACAGCCCAGCCGTTTGATAATGCGGAGTATTTGAAGTTGGAAAATTATTTGTTGAAAGACACTGAAGGAAAGTATGCCGACTACAACAAAGACCCTGAGGAAATAGAAGCGGAAAAGGCTGCCGCGGCGGCCGCTTTGGCGGAAAAAGAAAAGAAAAAGCATAAAGATACTGAAGCTGAGGAAGAACAGGAACCTGACGAAGAACAGGTGGATGAAGCCCAGCCAGATGTACAGGAATCCGAACCTTCGCCTGTTAAAGAATCTGTGGAGCCTGCCGACGATGACGAGGATGAGGATTATGATGATGAGGAGGAACAGCCTGCAAAGAAGTCGAAGGCTAAGAAAGACGAAAAAGCACCGAAAGCAAAGGCGGCAAAAGAATCAAAGCCAGCAAAGGCTCCGAAGGAAAAGAAACCGAAAAAGCCTGCCGACGACTATGATGATTATGAAGATGAGGACGAGGAGGATGACTATTGATAATGCTCAATGCGTAATTCATAATGCACAATTCACAATGTACAATGCACAATTATAGTTGGGTTGTAATCCATTTGTGTAATGCGTCCATACGTGCATCGAATGATTCGGTGAGGTGGGTTTCGAGGAACGAAATCGTTTGATATTTTGCTTCGATGGCAATGGTTGCTTGTAAGGCTCCTGATGTGGTTTTCGCTACTCGTAGTCGAATATTTAGATTATTTGGATAAACACCTGTGAATCCCCATATTTTAATAGGTTCAACCAGCTGTAAATTCATTCGAATTTCTGTAGCTGTTTCCGAATAGGAAACTTTGAACACACAGTCGTTGAGGGAATTATCTTCCAATAAACAAAAGTATTCTTTATTGGTACCGCTAAAATACGCGTCGGGAAGGTACTTTTTGCTTTTGGAATTTTCTATGAAACCCGCCCCGTGGTAAAGTGTTTCCCATTTTTCGTTGGAATGGGAATAGTATTGAATGCCTTTGAGCGTGGAGATGGAATGAAAAATCTTTGCGATTTCTTGTATATTCTTGTTAGTGTTCAATATGAAACCTTTTTCTTTTGTAAAGTTAGGATTGTCAATGGCGATAACGTGCAAAGTAGCCAAGAGCAGAATAAAAAAAAGGAATGTTCTTTTGATGTGATTCATAAAAAAAGAATTTCACGGCAAAATAGGAAATATTTCTCATTTGGTTGTAGAAGAATTGAGGAAAATTGTGAAAAAGCAAGGTAAAAATGTATCTTTGTGCAGAAATGATATGATTATAAAATAAACAAATGGCAAATACTCAATCTTTTGATTATCAACGACTCAGAACTTTCACGACAAAAGTTCTTGAAGCAATCGGACATTCCCACGAAGATGCTCTTTTGGCATCGGACGTGCTTTTAACGGCTGATTTGCGTGGTATTGACTCCCACGGCGTCGCTCGTCTTCGTGGTTACATAAATTTGTGGAAGGCAAACCGTATGAATCCACAACCAAAACTGAAAATTGAACACGAAACGCCTTCTACGGCGACAATTGACGGTGACAACGGGCTCGGTCTTGTTGTGGCTCCTAAGGCAATGCAGATTGCAATTGAAAAAGCAAAAAATGTTGGTTGCGGTTTTGTGGCTATCAATAATTCAAACCACTTTGGTATTGCCGGCTACCACGCTATGATGGCGTTGCCGCACGATATGATTGGTTTTGCTTCTACGAATGCCACTCCTACGACGGCTCCGACGTTCGCAAAACAAAAAATGTTGGGTACAAATCCTATCGCAGTAGCTTTCCCTGCGGGAAAACAACCTGATTTGGTTGCCGATTTCGCAACAACAGCAACTGCCGTTGGTAAGTTGGAAATCTTGCAACGCAAAGGCGAGGACGCTCCGCAAGGTTGGATTCAGGATAAGGATGGAAATCCTACAACCGACTCGTTCGGTCTGAAAAAAGGCGGTATGCTGCTTCCTCTTGGTTCCGACCGCGAACACAGCAGCCACAAGGGATTCTGTCTTGGTTCCATTGTCGATATTATGTGTGCTGTGCTTTCGGGTGCGAACTATGGCCCGTGGGTGCCTCCGTTCCTCGCGTTCCTGCAACCTCGCGAAGATTTGGTAGGAAAGGGTATCGGACATTTTGTGGGTGCTATGCGTGTTGATGCGTTCCGTCCTGTTGACGATTTCAAGAAAAACCTTGACATTTGGATTGAAGCAATGCGTAAATGCGAACCAACTCCGGGTCACGACCACGTAATCATTCCTGGCGACCCAGAACGAGAAATGACGGCTGAACGTATGAAATCGGGTATTCCTTTGTTGATGCCTGTTGTGGAAGATTTACAAGACATTGCGAAAACATTTAACGTGGAACTTTAATGGAAACTAACTTCTTTGTAAAATCTCACGGTTTGGGCAATTGCTACATCGTGATTGATTCTGATAAAATTGACTTTGAATTGACCGACGAACGTGTCATTCGTATTTGCGACTTGCACTTTGGCGTCGGTTCCAACGGCATTTTGCTCAAAGTGCCTTCGAAAATAGCAGATTTTGGGTTGAAAATCTATAATACCGACGCATCAATTGCAGAAAATTGTGGAAACGGTCTTCGAATTTTCAGCAAATTCTTGCACGATTATGGCTATCTTACTTCCGACAAATTCACGGTTGACATTCTTGGTCGCTTGATTCACTGCGAGATTTTGGAGAAAAATGCGGCTGGCAAAGCCATAAAAGTCCGTGTTGATATGGGTAAGGCGAATTTTGTGGCAAAACAGGTTCCTGTGAATTTCCCGAAAGAAGAATGTGTCAACGAACCGGTTACGTTTGGCGGCAAGGAGTTCAGAATCAATTGCGTATCGGTTGGAAATCCGCATTGCGTGGTGTTCCGTGACGAGTTGAATCAAGAGGAACTTTTGAAATATGGTCCGATTATAGAAACCGACAAAATGTTTCCGAACCGCACCAATGTTCAGTTTGCCCACGTGGTAAACCGTAATTTGGTGGAAATCAAGATTTGGGAACGCGGTGTTGGAAATACCTTGGCTTCGGGAAGTTCTTCGTGTGCCGTGGCGTCGGCTATGCGGAAAAACAATCTGGTTGACAAGGATGTGACAATCCGTATGCCGGGTGGCGAACTTCAGATTTCAATCGATGAGGAATGGAACATTAAAATGACAGGACCAGTCGAGGAAATCTGTTCGGGCGTGTTCTGCAAGGAGATGGTGAGATAGTTAGTCGTTTTTATTTCCCTATTTTTAGGCTTACAAAAAGAAAAGCCGCCTCTCGGCTCAGTCGGATTGTCGAGTAACTGAAAGGAATGTGTATTCCGTATCGAATTTATTCCTATCTTGCGGCTGCAATGACAACATACGAAGAAATATTACAGCAATATTGGGGTTATGCGAAATTTCGTCCTCTTCAGCAGGAGATTATCGAAAGCGTGTGCCAAGGAAATGACACGCTTGGACTTATGCCAACGGGCGGAGGAAAATCAATTACGTTTCAGGTTGCCGCACTTTCAAAACCAGGACTTTGCATTGTAATTACACCGCTTATTGCCTTGATGAAAGATCAGGTTGATAATCTTCGACGGCGACAAATAAAGGCGACGGCGGTTTATTCAGGTATGACTAATACGGAAATTGACATCGCATTCAATAATTGCATTCTCGGCGATTATAAATTTTTGTATATCTCGCCAGAACGACTTAAAACACAGCGGTTTATACAGGTTGTTACGCAAATGTCGGTGAATTTGATTGCCGTTGACGAATCGCATTGTATTTCGCAATGGGGATATGATTTTCGTCCATCGTATTTGGAGATTGCGAATATCCGCGAGATTTTGCCTAAAGTCCCGATTCTTGCTCTCACCGCAACTGCCACGCCCGATGTGGTTGACGACATTCAGGAAAAATTGCATTTTAAAGCCAAAAACGTCTTTTCTAAAAGTTTTGAACGTAAGAATCTCACATACAGCGTTTTCGAGAAAAACGACAAAGTGGGGGCGTTGCTGCAAATTTGTAGAAACACCGCTGGAACTGGCATCGTGTATGTTGCAACGCGAAAGGAAACAAAAGAAATTGCCTATGTACTTCAGCAAAATGGCTTTGTGGCTGACTTTTACCACGGTGGACTTGATGCTGCAACCCGTGCAAAAAAACAGGAATTGTGGATGCGCACGCCAAACGAAATCATGGTTTCCACCAATGCGTTTGGAATGGGAATTGACAAGCCCGATGTGCGTTTTGTGGTTCATCTCAACATTCCTGAATCGCTCGAAGCATATTTTCAGGAAGCTGGGCGCGCAGGTCGTGACGAAAAAGATGCACAAGCATATTTATTTTATAACCAAGGAGATATACAGAAACTGAAGGATAATTTTGAAAAAAAATATCCTTCGTTTCAAACAGTCAGCGAAACGTATGATTCGCTTGGAAACTATTGTCAGGTGGGGATTGGCGATGGCGAGGGAACAGTGCACGATTTTGATTTGGTTGATTTTTGCAAGAAATTCAATCTTGGTATTGTGGAAACTATGAATGCGTTGAAACTGCTTGAGGAAGAAAACTTTATACTGTTGTCCGATCCAGAAGACACGCATTCAAAAATAAAACTCAACTACGACCGTAACGAATTGTACAAATTCCAAATTGAACATAAAGAGATTGATCCTTTTATAAAGTTTCTACTCCGCAATTGTACAGGCGTGTTCATGGATTTTGTGCCAATCAACGAAAACCACCTTGCTCAAGTTGCAAAGTGCACCGTTGAGGTTATAAAAAACTATCTGATTTACTTGCACAAAATTGAGGTATTGACCTACATTCCTGCAAAACAAAATCCAATTATAACATTTCTTAGCAATAGAGTAGAAAAAAAATCCGTTCGTTTGAACGAACAATTTATCTTGCAACGGAAAGAACGGCAACGAAAACGCTTGGAAGCTGTGATTCAGTATGTTACAAATACATCGAAATGCCGATGCACACAGTTGTTGGAATATTTTGGTGAAAAAACATCGGTGCGTTGTGGCAAATGCGATGTCTGTGTTACGCGCAACGAGGTGAACATCAGTTCGTTACAGTTCGACTACATTGTGGAAGACCTCAAAAAATGTATTGGTTCAACTCCTGCCAGCCTTGACGAAATTTATCAGAAAACAACAATAAAAGACCAGCAACAAATTCTCAATGTAATTAAGTTTCTTCTTGATAAACAGAAGATTCGCTATGTGGAGGGAGGAAGGTTGATTTGGAACAAGATTTAATGCACAATTCACAATGCATAATTCACAATGCGTAATGCTCAATGCGTAATGCTCGATGTTTTTTCGTAAGTGCGTAGTTTTAAATACGAAACATAGCCAGCGAGTGAGGTGATGAGGAATAAAATGCCAGCGGAGATTACCGCGAATGCAAACGAATAATGGTCAGTAAGCCAGCCTATGAATGGTCCAACCAGTGAAAATCCCATACGAATTAACAAATCACGTACGGAAAGCACTGTGGCGCGGATTTCGGAGTCGCAATAATTTTGAATCAATTCTTTTAGTATTGGCGTTGCAAAGCCGCGCACAAAATAAAATAGGAATGCAAACGTAAGCGAAACTGTAAGCGATGGAATTCCGAACGTAAAATATCCCATTGGAATGAGAATCACCATAAGCAAAATCATTGTTTTTACGCCAAGTTTTCGTTCCAGCACGTCGGAGAAAAATGAGGCGAGTGCAACGGTGAGGTTGAGCAATACCCATACCACAGTTGTCTGTATTTCAGAGAATTGCGCATTCACAAAGAACGTTTGCACCGTCCATGCCATAGTGAGTGTCGCTATGCCCGTAACCGACGACAGCAGCGTTGTGCGGCTCAGACCTTTGTGTTTGAACAGCGCGTATATTCCTATGTCGGCAACTTGGCGGAACGATTTGTGCAATAATTTATCTCGTGATGGTTCCACCAGCAATATTGCGGCAGGAATTGCAATTGCGGCAATGCAGGCTTGAACCCAAAACACATCGTTGTATGAGAAAATTGCGGCAATGGAGCCACCGAATAATGCCGCTGTGGTTTCAGCCAAACAGCCAAACGAGGTTACCCGTCCTTCGTACTTTAAATATCGTTCCTGATTTTGCGATTCTTTCAGTGAGTCGTACAACATAGCCGAATCGGTTCCCGAAATGCAACTGTTGCCGATTCCCATAATTGCCTCGGCTATGAAGAAAGCCCAAAAACTATGGATGGTGGCATATACTAAATATCCTGAGGCGGAGAGTATTGTGCCAATCACCAATGTTTTTTTCCGTCCAAGCACATCGGCAAAATATCCCGAAGGAATTGCGAACAGCGCGCTTGCAAGTGAATATGCAGCCTGAATCAGAAATAATTCGGTGGCATTCAGTCCGTTATCGGCGTAGAACAAACCAATAATCGGCATGCAAAGCATAAACCACTTTGCGCAACGAATCACATATAATTTGGGAATATTGCCGTCAACGCTCATTTTTCGACTTGCAAACGCTCCGTATCGAGAGTTACCTGTTGAAAGCTCTGTTTCCGCTTTTGCTGTGCGCGGAAAATCCGCATTTCCTCGCCTTTGGCGCAACGAATGCCACGTTTGTGCATCTCCTTGTTGCGGCTGATTTCAGTTTCGGGAAAGGGTTTCTTGAAAAACAAAATGTTGATGCCTAATGCCAAGAAGGCAATAGCCACCAACACTAATACTGCAAGAAATGTGTAAAGCATACGTTATTTGTTTTTCACCATCACGGTGTCGATCATTCCGTATTCTTTTGCTTCAGTCGCTGTCATCCAATAGTCGCGGTCGGAGTCGGCTGAGATTTTTTCGAATGGATGACCGGTGTGGAGAGCAAGAATATCGTACAATTCTTTTTTCAATTTTTGAATTTCCTTAACGGTGATTTCCATATCGGAAGCCTGACCTTGCGCGCCGCCAAGTGGTTGGTGAATCATCACACGTGAGTGCGTCAAAGCCATACGTTTGCCTTTTGCGCCGCCTGCGAGCAATACAGCCGCCATTGATGCCGCCATGCCTGTGCAGATTGTTGCTACATCGGCGTTGATGTACTGCATTGTGTCGTAAATGCCCAAACCAGCATGTACCGAGCCGCCGGGCGAGTTCAAATAAATTTGAATGTCTTTTGAAGAATCAGCCGATTCCAAATACAGCAGCTGGCCTTGCACAATGTTTGCCACGTAGTCGTCAATGGGAGAACCCAAGAATATGATTCTGTCCATCATCAAACGGGAGAAAATGTCCATTGAAGCCACGTTCAACTGGCGCTCTTCTATAATTGTAGGCGAAATATAGCTTCCGTCCATTGCCGACACATATTGGTCGAAAGCTAAGCTATTGATGCCCAGATGTTTTGTCGCAAATTTTCTAAAATCGTTTACCATATCATTTATTTAAAAGTCCGTAACAAATATACCGAAAGACAATGAGTTGGCAAGTGGAATTGACGAAAAAATAAAAAAGGGTAAGCAAAAGCCTACCCTTTTCAGTGTTATAAACCTTGTTCGTTTATTTTGCATCAACCATTTCGTTGAATTTTTCAAGCGAAACTTCTTGTTCGTTCAATTTCACCGTTTCTTTGAAGAACGCAATCAATTTCTTTGATTCTTCCATTTCGTAGAGGCGATTTACTTCGTCGCGGTTCTTCAAGATTTCCTGGCTCCATTGTTCCACCATTTTATCTTCGGCGTTAGCCAAACCATATTGAGCCAATTGGAAGCGTGTGTATTCTTTAGCAGCATTTTTCACTTCGTCTGGAGAAACTTGAATATTGTTGTCTTTCACGAATTTGCCGCTAATCAACTGCCAACGCAAGTCTTCCATAAACAATGGGAATTCTTTTTCGATTTGGTCAAGGGTGATTTTTTCGTTGTCCTTGTTCGATTCAATCAACCAGCGTTTCAAGAATTCTTCAGGAAGTTCGATTTTGTTGGATTCCAACAATTTTTTCTTGAAATCAGCCAAGAATTTGTAGTCGCTGTTTACTGCGAAATTCGCTTCCATGTCGGATTTAATGCGTGCGCGGAATTCTTCTTCGCTTTTAACCGCATCTTTTCCAAACACCTTGTCGAACAATTCTTGGTTCACTTCAGCTTTAGTATAGCGTTTCACTGATTTCAATTCGAATTCATAGTCAGCTTCCATAGCTTCCTTGTTTTCGATTTTTGCGCCAGTGAACAATTTTGTTTCTTCCTCGTCGTCGAATGCTTTTTTAGGATTGAAAACAACTTTGTCGCCTTTCTTTGCGGCTTTGAATTTAGCCAATTCTTCGTCGTTTTTGAAACGAGTCAACAATAATGAACCTGTTTCTGTGCACGTTTCGGCGCCCACGCATTTCAACGGACCAGCTACAAATTCAGTACCTTCGATTGTGTCAACGTCTTCTTGTTTTCCGAAACGGCCGCAGAAACCTTCCACGCGTTCGTCAATCATTTTGTCGTCAACAGTGATTTTGTAGTAGTCAGCTTTGATTTTCTTTGAAAGTTCAATGTTGATTTCTGGAGCAACAGCCACATCGAATACAAATTCGAAATCTGTATCGTTGTCCCAATTTACTTCTTTTTGATTAGCGTTTGGCAATGGTTCGCCCAAAATGTGAAGTTTGTTCTCCTTGAAATAGTTCTGCATTGTTTCGGAAACCAATTTGTTGACTTCGTCAATCACAGCATATTTACCGTACATTTGTTTTACCAACCCCATAGGAACTGTACCAGGACGGAATCCCTTGATGTTAGCCTTTTTACGGTAATCTTTCAATACATTATTAACTTTTTCTGCGTAGTCGGCCTGTGCAACTTGCACGGTAAGAACCGACACCAAACCTTCACTTTGTTTTGTTACGTTCATTGTACAATATTATTAACTCATTAAAAAAAAAACCGCTAACGAGAGCGGTAATTTTGTGCGGATAGGGGGACTCGAACCCACAAGCCTCGCGGCACCAGATCCTAAGTCTGGCGTGTCTACCAATTTCACCATATCCGCTTAGGGTGCACAAAAGTAGATAAATTTTTGAAATAACAATATTTTCATTGATTTTTTTTAGAAATGTGTCCGTTCATTTTTTCACTTTCGCTTCTGTGAGTCCACTAATGATTTTGTTTAACGATTTTATTTGCTATTTTTGCGACAATTCTTTACGGAAATGGAAATATACAACAACGGACTTTCAACGCCGTCGGACGGGAGTTACCAGAAAATCGAACGGTTCGACGATGAAAAAACAACTCGTTTGGCGGAACTGTACAGGGAAACGCTGACGCTGCTCGGCGAAGATGTGGAACGCGAAGGGTTGCTCAAAACACCTATGCGCGTGGCTAAATCCATGCAGTTCCTTACGCAAGGCTACGACACCGACCCGAAGGAAATTCTCCGTGCGGCAATGTTCAAGGAGGAATATCAACAAATGGTTTTGGTGAAGGACATAGAAATTTATTCGATGTGCGAACACCACATGTTGCCGTTCATCGGGAAAGCTCACGTGGCGTATATTCCCAATGGTTACATTACAGGGCTGAGCAAAATTGCGAGAGTTGTTGACGTGTATGCCCGTCGCTTGCAAGTTCAGGAACGATTGACCGTGCAAATCCGTGACTGCATTCAGGAAACGCTGAATCCGCTTGGCGTGGCTGTAATTATTGAAGCACAGCATTTGTGCATGCAGATGCGTGGCGTTCAAAAACAAAATTCAACCACAACCACATCGGCATTCACGGGCGCATTCAACCGAAAAGAAACAAGAGAGGAATTTATGTTGTTGGTAAATTCAAAATTACATTGATAATCATGTAGAAACGCGATTAATCGCATCTCTACGAAAAAAAATAAAATTATGAAAGCATACGTTTTTCCAGGTCAAGGAGCACAATTTACAGGAATGGGCAAGGATTTATACGACACAATTCCTGTTGCAAAAGAATTGTTTGAAAAAGCAAACGAAATTCTCGGTTTCTGCATTTCCGACATTATGTTTGAAGGCTCAGCCGACGATTTGAAACAAACAAAAGTAACCCAACCTGCGGTATTCCTGCATTCGGTGATTCTTGCACAAGCGTTAGGCGACAAATTCAAACCTGAAGGCGTTGCCGGCCACTCGCTTGGCGAATTTTCGGCATTGGTTGCTTCGGGTGCGTTGTCGTTCGAAGACGGTTTGGTCTTGGTTTCGAAACGTGCCATGGCGATGCAGAAAGCCTGTGAGCAAAATCCTTCAACAATGGCTGCCATTCTCCGTTTGGACGATGCAATCATCGAAGAAGTGTGTGCGTCAATCAACGGAATTGTTGTTCCTGCGAACTACAACTGTACGGGACAATTGGTGATTTCGGGAACGAACGAGGCGATTGACGAAGCCTGCAAAATCCTTTTGGAAAAAGGCGCAAAACGTGCCATAAAGCTGCAAGTTGGCGGTGCGTTCCATTCTCCGCTTATGGAACCAGCACGCAAGGAATTGGAAGAAGCAATTGCGGCAACAAAGTTCAATACTCCACAATGTCCTATTTATCAAGATGTTGACGCAAAACCATACACCGACCCTGAAAAAATTAAGGCAAACCTTATTCTACAATTGACTTCGCCTGTTCGTTGGTCGCAAATTGTGAAAAATATGGTTGCCGACGGCTATAACCAATTTGTGGAAGTTGGTCCGGGAACAGTGTTGCAAGGGCTTATCACCAAGACCGTTGCCGATGTTGAAGCAAAAAGCGCAGAATTATAATGAGAGCTGTAATTCAACGAGTTACTCGTGCCTCGGTAACGATTGACGGAACTCTTAAATCGGAAATAGGCACTGGATTTTTGGTGCTTCTTGGCGTTGAAGATGCCGACACCGACGAAGATTTGGTGTGGCTTTCGGGTAAAATCGCCCGATTGCGTGTATTCAGCGACGAAAACGATTTGATGAACCTTTCGCTTGACGATGTTCACGGCGATGTGTTGTTGGTGAGTCAATTCACATTATTTGCAAGCACCAAAAAAGGAAATCGCCCGTCGTACATTCGTGCTGCCCGTCCAGAAAAGGCTATTCCGATGTACGAAGCGTTCATCAAACAACTGCAATCCGAAATTCAAGGCAAAGTCGTCACTGGCGAATTTGGTGCCGATATGAAAGTTGATTTGCTCAACGACGGCCCCGTTACCATTATAATTGACACGAAAAACAAGGAATAGATTTTCGCACAATCAAACTGTAGAATTTCGCTTGCGATACGGTTTATTCCTTCACATCTTGTACAAGACGGACGGAACATAATGCTGGACGATCTTCTACATAAAAGCCGATGGTTGCACTATGAAAATAAAAACATTGAGCATATTCATAGTCGTAAACTATAAATGTTGAACTTGACCAATAATGCCCCCTAGCATTATAAAGTAATCCATAATCTCCAGCACTTGCTGCATGTAGGAAAACTGCCCCGGGTAAAATCACTAATCCGTTCATACCATCAATGCTCGCTATGCCCCATTTGTCGGAAGCATTCTCTCGTGTGTTTATTATATATTTCCATTCCTCTATGGTAAGCGTACGCCACAATCCTTTTGTGTTTCCGCCATTGGAAATTGCATTATATACACCCCAATCATAGTTTGGGTTTTCTTCCATATTGTTTTTTTCCCACGCTACAAGATTAAAGTTATCCACAGTCAATTCAAAACATGGAGGTAGATTATTGTATCCGCTTGTCCCATAAGAAAATAAGTCAATCCAACCATCGAACGATGACGTTCTATTAAAATTGTCGTCGCAAATCGGTTTTTCCTTTTTTAACAAAAAGAAATGGTACAGAATATGTAGACGGAAGATGATAATTCTATAAAAAAATGTACATTTGAACGATTGGTTATGAGATAATAAACAAGTAAAGATTTATGAAAAAAACAATATGTATCGTGTCATTTTTTCTGTTGGCAATTGGTTCGCTGACAGCGCAAACCATTGTTGACAGCGTTCTATATATCAGCGAAGGCACAACAACAATAAAAAGTCAAGCCTACTACGGCAAAACCAATTTCAATAAAGTGGTGATTCCCGAGTCGGTGAAAAAAATCGGCAGTCTTGCGTTCCACAGTTGCTCAAAACTCAAGGAGATTGAGATTCCCGCTTCTGTTGACACCATTGGCGATGCAGCGTTTCAAAACTGCACTTCGCTTACAAAAGTTACGTTGCATAATGGACTTAAAAACTTGAGTTACAGGCTTTTCAAGAATACAACCATTCGCGAAATCAGCATTCCTGCAAGTGTTACTGAGTTTGAAAGCGAGATTTTTGCCAGTTGTGACAGCCTCACCACAATCAGTGTTGACCGATATTCTGAAGCGCATGCCTATTACAACACCGACGCACGGCTTGCACTCACTGACAACGAACCCGCGCAAACCAAAGAACAGTGGCTTGCGAACGCCACAAGAGATGTTATTGAGGACAGTGTTCTTTACATAAAGCCAGGCACCACCAAAATAAAAGGCAGCGCTTACTACGGCAGAAACGACTTTAATAAGGTTGTAATTCCTTCGTCAGTTACACAAATCGATGGCATGGCATTTCATAGTTGCACGAAACTTAAAGAAGTTGATATTCCCGCATCGGTCGACACCATTGGAAACGCGATGTTCCAAAACTGCACATCGCTTACAAAAGTAACCCTGCACGAAGGACTTACGTCAATAAAATATAGGATGTTCAAAAACACCACAATAGAAGAAATCACCATCCCGTCGTCGGTTACTTCTATTGGCGGCGAGGCGTTCCGCGACTGCAATTCGCTTCGGCAGGTCAACCTCACCACAAATATCATAGAATGGGGTGAGAACGCTTTTCTGAATGATAATCCAATCGTCATGAATTTCACCGATACGGGCGAAAGAGCCATTATAGAGGGTAAAACATGCTACACAACGGAGAACTCGAAAATGACGGAAATAGCATCGGCACTTGGCATAAAGACTGTATTTACAAGTCAATTTTTGGAACTGCCAACGGTCGAAACCATTGCCGACGGGCAATACAAGAATTACACGATGATAGAAAAAATCTCGTTGGGCATATACCTCACTTCCATAGGTGACGATGCCTTCCCATCGTCGCTGAAAACCCTGCGGAACTACAACAACCCGTTTGTTGACGAATGGGCAACGTCGCACGGCTGGTATCTCTCAAAAGTTACCGAATTTTACCGTGAATACTCCATCAACGCACAATTGGCGTTGCCTGAATCAGAGCCGGATTACTGGTCAAAAAAACAACTGCAATTCGATGACACGGAAGTCGCTTATCCGAAAATCCCCAAGGACACCATTTATTCTATATCAATACCGTATCGTGTCAAAACAAATAATGTATATAACAACAATGTGGAGAAGCAAGATTACAGTGGAAATATTTCAACAGTCAAGCTTTCCTATTTAGCCGAAACAAAAGACCATAATCTCATGTTGGTCAACGGGGGGAATGCCATTATCATAGAATATTTCACGCCGCAATTCAAAAAAATCGAAACAAAAACAATTGCACTGGAACTTCCTATTTTCGGTGGATTTTTTGCCTCGGTGGATGGCTGCTACTATGTGGTTGAAGGGCAAGAAAATCCTAATGATTCCGATGAGGTTGAAACATTCCGATTCATAAAATACGACAAGGATTGGAATCGAATCAAGGCACTTTCCTTATATGGATGCTATACCAGTCAGCCAATGCGCTCATCAGATCTTACTATGCTGGAATTCGACAATCATTTGTTTGTACGTACCGCCCATCTAATATATGCAGGTTCCGATGGTGTTAAACATCAAACCAATATGTTTTTCGATATTAACAAGACAGATATGTCACTCATATATAAACAAACAGGAATAGCGGCAAGTTATGTACAATATGTGAGCCACTCGTTCAATCAGCTACACACTATTAAAAACGGCTTTTATGCCGGTGTTGACCACGGCGATGCGTATCCCCGCTCTATTATTCTTGGAAAAAATAAGTTCCCAATGAGTCAAGTGAAGTCCGGCTCTTACTATTCAACAACAATATGCAAATTCCCTGGCGAAATTGGCGATAACTACACAGGTGCCAAAGTCGGAGGATTTTCAAGCTCCGAAACCCATTTCCTTACCGCATATACGTTGATTGACACCTCAAATTTCAGCAAAAACAGAACCCAAAATTTGTATATCACGGCAACCCCCGATTTACCCGATGGATTTGGTAATCATATTCATAGGCAAATCACTAATTATTCGGGGAAAACCGAGTCGGTACGGGCTCCGCATTTAGTGAAATACGGTGAGAATGATTTCATATTGTTGTGGTCGCGGGGCGATACGGTTTCGTACATGCACGTTGACGGCGAGGGCAATCTGGGCGAACAATTCTCGTTTGAGGGTAATCTGTCGGATTGCGTTCCTATTTTGTACAATGGGTATATTACGTGGTATGTTACCAATGGCTATACATTGGACATATATCGGATTGATGTGTCGGATATTTCAAAACACGAAATACTTGCATTACGAAAGATGCCCGTCAACAAGTTGGAGGAAATTGTGTGTATGAATTCCGTAGAATCGGTGCGTTATTATGATTATTTTGAAGACTATTTCCCCAATGTATGGAAGATTGTGATTGATGGTTCCGTATTGAGCATAGGAAGTTATGCGTTCCACGGTTCGACAAATGTAACGTATGTAGTAGTTGAAGATGGTGTTAAAACTCTCGAAGAAGGTTGTTTCTATAAATGTTCCCCCGATTTAGTAATAAGCATTCCTCGTTCCGTAACCTCCATAGGAGAAGACATAACGAGTAAATCAGCAACGTGGATTGTTGAACAGGGAAGTTATGCTCATAAATACGCCTTGGAGAATAATATGTCTTTCAAAATAAAAAGCGAAAGCGGTAGCCAAACCTTTGTAACAGAACAAATTACCAATATAAATATCTACACCTACGGTAAAACCATTATCGTTGAAAACGCCACCGATGAAATTCGCGTTTATGATGTCGTGGGACGATTGATTTGTAGGGACGTGGCGTGCCGCGTCCACACGGAAATCCCAATGGAAAAATCGGGCGTATATGTTGTGAAAGTTGGTAATTTGGCGAAGAAAGTGATTGTGGAATAGAAATATATTAAGGCACGAAGATTCCAATAATCTCGAAAAGCTGTAAATTTTAACTTGCAATAATCTCGAAAAGATGTAAATGTTTCTCTGGATTCATTGTAACAGCTTTCAAAACATAAAAGCCCGTTGAACAACAACGCTCCGTCATATTCATTTGAAACAATAGCAAAAGTTATTACCATACATTTAAAATAAACGGCAGCAGCATAGCGGCCAGTCCCATACCGGAAATTATATGAAACACACCTTTGAGTTCGGGCGAATAGATATGCATCGGATTTCTTCGGTTGATATAGATATAACAAGGCCCGGGCATCGGATGGTAGCTCGCACGGTTCGATATTAGTTTGGGCGTGCTCACATACAGTTTTCCCTTGTATTTGTAGCGGTACAGCGGGGTTTTTATTCCGGGCGTATAGGTGCGAATGGTAGAATAGTATGTGCTGCCTTCAAAGCCGTATCCACTTCCGCGGATTTCGGCGTCCTTGACGTTGAACAACTCGGCATAGACCTTTACCGAACCTATTCCAAGCAGTTTTAATTCAAATAGAAAGCCAACAAAAATCAGAAACAGGCCTAATAGTACATCCAACGTATGGTCGGTGAACGCCTCGCGATAGTAATCAATGAAACTATTCAGAAAGTCCATAATCGCCTCCTTCCGCTTTATGATTAAACAAACCGGTAACATCTACAATGTAGCTCTCCGGTTTCGTTTTGTCGATAACCACAGCTACTTCGTCGCCCACACCGAAGACGCCTTCGGGGTCGAGCCAGAAGGGGCGGCTCTCGAACGTGCGGCTATGGTCGGGCATGGCACATTCCAGCGTGTAGTACGATTTCCACTTTGGATAGAACATACTCGACCGCGGCAAATCGTTCTTTTTTATTCGGGTGATTACCGCAGTGACGGGCTCGGCATGGCTCTCGAGAATCATAATCCGCGGAAATTCGCTGAAATAGCGTTGGTTCTGTCGCCGGTTACGTGCCCGATACAAGAACGGGATAAAGCCAATGCCCGCAAATGTTCCGCCCATCAGTGCAAAAAAAAATATCGGGAAAATCAGCGAGGAGCGCGTCTGGGCAGTTTGGGGCTCGTTGTCTGTGATGAAGAATTCGTATTTTCTTCCTATACGATAGACGTATGGTTCCTCCACCAGTGAAAAATGTCTGGTGGAATCGTTTTCGTCTTTATAGACGAAAGTGTTACCCTTAAAATAGTCGGAGTCCCATAACGGACCGTACGAAACGACTTCAGCCATTATTCGTTTGGCGCTCATGAAATATTTCACTTTCCCAGGAATAAGGCACAGCATGATTATGAGCATAATTGCTCCCGGAATGCCGAAAATCATGTATATGCAACCTGGCATTTCGTCGTCATCGGTTTCGTTGTATTCTACGTGTTTGGTAAACATGGTTTTAAGGTTCTCTAATGACAAATTATTCAAAAAAAGAAAGTATCTATAACAAACGGTAAGAACATAAAAGCCAGTCCCATACCGGCAAGAAGGTGGAACACGCCTTTGAGTTCGGGCGAGTAGATATGTTTCGGATTTTTTTTGTTGATATAGATATAGCAAGGCCCCGGCAACGGATTGTAGCTTGCGCGGTTCGAGACTAATAACGGAGTACTCACATACAAATCGCCGTTGTATTTGTAGCGGTACATCGGGGTTTTTACTCCGGGGAAATAGATTTTAACGGAGGGATAGAACTGCCCGTTTATATGCCCATGCCCGCGTGCGCGTATTTCACCGTCTTTGACGTTGAACAGCTCGGCATAGACCTTTACCGAACCTATTCCGCACAGTTTCAGGTAAAAAAACAGACCGAGCAAAATCATACCAAGTCCGACATAGGTGAAGACAGTAAGAGTATCTGGTCCGTTTGCCGTTAACGCATCGCGGTAAAAGACAAAAAATTTATGCAAAAAGTCCATCTACGCCTCCTTTCGCTTTTTTGTTGAAAAGACTGGTCACATCGACAATGTAGCGGTCGGGCTTCTTTTTGTCGACAACCACAACAACCTCGTCGTCTGCACTGAAAATGCCTTCGGGGTCGAGCCAGAAGGGGCGGCTTTCGAACGTGCGGCTATTGTCGGGTGTGGCGCACTCCAGCGTGTAGTACGACTTCCACTGCGGGGCGAACATACTCGACCGCGGCAAATCGTTCTTTTTTATTCGGGTGATAACCGCAACAACGGGTTCGGCATTGCGCCCCTGAATCTCAACCCACGGAAATTCGTTGAAATAGCGTCGGTTCCGCCTTCGGTTGCGGAAATGGTACAAGTACGGAATAAAACCGACACCGGCAAATGTTCCGCCCATTATTGCAAAAAACAAGAGCGGAAAAAATAGCATCGCACGCGATTTTATTGTGCTTATGTCGTTGTTTATGTAATAGAAATTGTAAGTTCTGCCTGGTATGTAATTATTGTCGTTGTCGTGCAACACTGTAAAATATGCGGAGGAATCGGTTTCGCTTTTGCGTGTGAAGGTAATTTCCTGACCTATAACATACGGGCCATCCATAATATTCCTAGAACCAACAATTTTCCCCGTTATATGGGTTCCGTTTTTGAAATAATCCACTCGACCGGGAATAAGACACGCCATAATAATGAGCAGAATCAATCCTGGTATGCCGAAAAATAGGTATATGTAGCCTAATTTTTCCTTGCTTTCGTGGGTTTCCTCGTATTCGATATGGTCAATAAACGTCATTGGGCAGATATTTTAACTGTTTCAGATACTCGATTATTTTTTAACAAGTGTCCTGACTTGTGTTCCGTAGCGGACGAAATATGTGCCTGCTTTGAGTCCGGCGGTTGAAATCCACGTGTTTCCGCTGATTTCGGTTGCAAAAATGCGTTTGCCGCTCAACGTGAACAGTTCCACAGTCCCCTTTGCATTTTCAACGAAAAATCCTGTTGTCGCAGGGTTCGGATATATGGAGAACGTCTGATTTCCAGTCTCCTCAATGGCTGTGTTGTCATTGTCAACCATGAAATTCGCAACGATGGTAATTGCTTCTTCAACCATAAACGAATATTCCGCCGAGGTTGAAACTATACCGTTATTTGCCGTCCAACCCACGAATTTGTATCCTTTGTCGGGGGTTGCCACAAGGGTGATTGTTTCGCCTTTTTGGTATGTGCCTCCGCCCGTAGCAGAGCCGCCTTCTGTCGCCTCAACGGTAATGGTGCATACGTCCTTTATAAATGTAGCCACATATTCGGCATCCTGCGTCACCGTAAAAGTATAATCAAGTTCCGACGAAACCAATGTGCCGTTAAGTGTCCAGCCCTCGAACTCGGAATTGCTTGGTGGAATGGCGGAAATAGTCGCTTCGCTTCCGTAGAACAATTCTTCGGAATACGACGATTTCGGTGAGCTGCCGTTCAGGGTGCTTCTACCGCCAACCGTGGTGATTTTTACTGTGAAGGTCACTGGCTTGAAGTTGGCAACAATGATAGCGTCGCCTGTGGCGGTAAAGGTAATGGTGTTGTCGTCCGAAAGCGTGTCGGTGCCCGATGTCCAGTTCACGAAGTAATAATACTCGTTTACTGGCGTTGCCGTGAGTGTGACCTCGGTGCCGCTGCGATAACTGCCGCCGCCGCTCACTGTGCCGTAATTGTCGTTGTTCGGCAATGCAGCCACCATATTGTAGCCTATTCTTTTGAAGATGGCGACAAACGAAGTGTCGCAGGTGAGTACAAACGAAAATTCCTCGGTTGTTGCTATTTCTGATGCGTTTGAAGTCCATCGTATAAATTCATAACCCTCGTTGGGAACGGCCGTGAGTGTGACTGTTTCGCCAACGGCGTATGTGCCCGCACCCGAAACGAAGCCACCTTCGGAAGCCGTAGCGGCTACGTTGTAGGTTATTTGTTCCATATTGGCAACCAGTGTCAGATTTTCGCTTGCGGTAAACGAATATGTGGCGTTGGTGGAAACAAGTGTTCCGTTACTTGTCCAGCCAGCAAAACGGTAGCCATCGGACGGCGTTGCCACAATCGTAACCATATTCCCTTCCTCGTACGTTCCACCACCGCTCACAGTGCCGTTTTCGGCAGATACGGCAATCATATAGTATTGTATTTGGGCAAAATTGGCTGTAATACTCGTATCTTGTTCAAGTTTAAATCTGAGGGACGCGGAGGTTGACAAAACCGTTTCGCCCGAAGTCCAGTTTACGAACTTATATCCTTCGTTGGGCGTTGCGGAAATAAGTTTATATACTCCGTACACTGCCCTATGCGTGCCTTCGTTGGAAACAGTGCCGCCATTGCCCGCTATAATTGTATATGAAAGTGCCGCTCCTATAAAACCGGCATAAAAGGTTGTGTCTTGCGTTATAACGAATGAATATGTCGCATCTTCCGACACTTCTTTGTGGTTGCTTATCCAACATTCAAACACATAATTTTCCTTCGCGACAGCCGAAATGGTTACCGTTTCGCCATACAGATATTCGCCCGAGCCATACACCGTACCCCAATTGTTGTTGTATTCGAAGGACAACGTAACCGTGAACGTCCGAGGAACGAAGTTCGCGGTGTATGTTGCATTGCCCGTTGCAGGGAACGTGTATGTCTGTTCCGATGACACCACTGTTCCGTTACACGTCCACGTGTCGAATTGGTAGCCATAGGTTGGGGTGGCGGTAAGGGTTACAGTTTCGTTTAAATCGTAGTAACCGATCTCCGAAACTGTGCCTCGATTTTCGTCGCTGGAAACTGCAGTGATTGTAAAATCCCTGTCGGTGAAATGTGCCACAAGATAGGTGTCGTGTTTGGCAACTAACGATAATTCCGCATCGGTGGAAACAATGTTCCCTCCCGAAGTCCAATGCAGAAAACGGCAGCCGCTTTTTGGCGTGGCGACAAGGGTGACGGTTTCTCCAAGATTGTGCTTGCCGCCGCCCGAAACAGTACCGTACACCGTGTTGTTGGCCGTTGCCGAAATGTTCGTTTGCCCATCGCCCACGTAAAAACTTATGCCATATTTATTCATAACAAGTTTGTAGCTCATACCTGCGTTCTCCGGATTGGTATATGATTGCAAGGTTGACGCATTATTAAAAAGCACATTATCTGCTCTTTTTCCAAAAAACGACTTGTTGTTGATAAATCTCGACGCTTTAACATTTTTATCTTCAATCTGGTCGAAAATGACTTCTTCATCGTTCGCAATTTTTACAGTATGGGATTTGCTATTATTGTATATACCTATCCAAAAAGGCTTGTCGGTTACCGTATAGGGAGTATTCAGGTCAATGATATGTGCGCCGCCTTGTGCCGATGTGTATTCCTGCGAATACACAAGTGTGCCGCAAATAGTATCGGCATACCTCGATTGGCCCTCTGTTGTCAGACTATAGTCCAAATTGGCATGTGGGTCTTCGTATATTTTTATGGTAATGGAATCGTTGGTGCTAAAAGAGTGGTACCAGATTCTTTCTATTTTTTGCCCTGCGGAAAAGTTAGCAAAAGATTCGGGACAAATAATGAATTCCATACCAGGCTGTGCCAATGAGTTAAATTCGTTTGTGTTTTCCGCCGACAAAAATCCATACCAACCATATTCCGCATCGTAAATAGGAGCATCTTGGACGACATATAACTTCTTTGTTTTTCCGCGATGTGTGATGGTGATTGTGGCATACCGTTTCGCCTCTGTTGTATTCTGCAAGGCGGAAATCTGTACGTCTGCATATTCTCCACCGCCTAACGCCGATGTTTGTGATAACGACAGCCAATCGTGGTCAACTGAAATGTTTACCGCATCGGAACTGCGGTAATCCGAACGGAGCACAATAGTTGTGTCGCACGCGTTGGACGGCAATAATAGTATGGGTGTGGAAATTGCAATACTTGAATCTGGTTCCAAACCAAAATACGCACCTTGCGATGTGAATCCAAAGTTGGCACTGTCTAAGTAGTAATATCCGTTTGCGACTCCTCCCCAGCCTAAGTTAAAGTGAAACATGTCGCCACCGTTGTCCTCGTTGTATTTGTAGCCGTCAACAACAAATGCGTGTCCGCCATTATTGAGTGTCATTCCCACATACGAAAGCGGACGACCTTTCCGCAATTCCTCCAGCACCATGGCATTCCACTGGGCATTCGTATAGTTCTCTTTATTTTCGAAGTGTGCAGAATCCGGATTATATTGAAAATGAGTAGAAAGTACATGAGATCCCGTAGTTTCACCAGTTCCATAGTCACTATGTCCGCTTATACCAATGTCCGCAATCAAATGTGCCACATTTTGCTTTTGTTCTTCGGTTGTTGTTGTTCGTAACGTGTCGAACATATTAGCCCAATCGTATGTATGAAACGAGGTGGAAAGAATTCCGTATGGTGGCTCGAAATAACTTTCATAACCCATGGCACGTTTGGGAAAATTCCAGTATCGCATAATTTGTGCCTGAGCAATCGGCACACATCCTGCCGCAGCATGAACTCCTGCACTGTCAGGACAATACATATTGTATGGAGTTTCTTGATTCCATAGGCAAGGAACCATGGGTGCAATGTATTCTCCCTCGCCAAGCAAAGTTGGTGTAGATGCGGAATACGTAAGCAAATTGTTCCAGAGAGTCTGGTTCTTGCTGTTGGCGGCGGGTTTCTCGCAACCCATGTCGTACGATTGCAGCCATGTGGCGAATGCCTCGGGATTATTCTCCGGGTCAATTGTATCGTCGAACGAGTACGCAAGCACCGGACGGACATTCTTGTCGCCGGCAACGATTACAAAACCGTTGGCACCGCTGCGGTTGAATATGTATATGTTTTGAATTCCAGCGAAAGAGATTCGCTCAAAGGTTGCCGCCTGTCCGGTATGTTTCAAAAAGAAATTTTGGGCTAACGTTTGGGCTGTGTCAACCGAAACTCTCTGTGCCTGAGCAACTATTGCCGCAAGCATTACAAAATAAAAGAGTATTATTTTTTTCATCTTTTGTATATCATATTATGCAAATTTACAATAAATTCTTATACAGCTATAAAAAAAAATAATGTTAGCTGAGCTTCTCGGAACAACATATTTATAAAATTAAAACAGACTCTAATTCGTGATAAAAATGTTTGGAGGAAAGAAAAATTCCGTATCATTGCAAACGCAAAACGAAAGGTATATGATATGACCGATTCAAAAAACGAGGACATATTTCCTTGCAAATCCTTATGAATATTGGAGTGAAATTCTTTGCCGAAAATCTCAGTTATACGAACAAAAAATGTATTAAATAAAATTCGATTTTATGAACCCATCAAAAAAAGAATGTACAATACACGCTCTCACGTTCCAACATGAGAAAATCACAAAAATAGCTCTATTTATTTTGCAGTTATGTTGTGTGCCGCTTTTGTTGACCACGATGCCGCCTTTTGACACCGACAAACTCGTGCTGGTAACCTGTACCACAGTCGGATTTGGGTGGTTTTCTGGGCTGTTGTTTGGTCTTTTCGAACAAAAAATAGTAAAAATCTATTCCATTGTTTCAATGTGCCTTGTCCTTGTTGAGGTACTTTTATTCTCTCTTTGGGATTATAGAAGCACATTTCTGTATCCGTTGGTAATCTTTGCACCAACACTATTGTTTGTGTTGGCTTGGAGGCTTTGTTGGACATTTTTAATACCCTTGCGTATCGTTCTTATAACCATAGCATCACTCTCCGCGACCAGTCAAATATTGATTTTACTTAGTTTTAATATATCACCTTCAATTTTTTACGCAGTGGCAACAATAATGGTGGATTTATGGTATGCTTGGCTTTTAAGTCAAAAAGCATCACACCTTCATATTTATTTCGGTGCCGTTGTTTTTACATTGTACTATTTCCTTATGGGAGTTGACTTGCAAATATATTTAGATTTACTATTGACAACCACCATACTTATGGTTTGTTTCGAAATCGAGGCAGAACGGTTCGGGTGGATTGTTGGTGTTCTGTTGGTTATTGGAACAATTTTCGGGGTTAATTATTTATTTAGCTAAAATTAAATTATAATAGGAGAGAAGTGGCGGTTCCTAAATAGAACCAAATAAATATCAATGAGATTACAGGGACAAAAAGTAATAACTGATGAAAAAACGATGTCGTTTTTTTTCCTATTCTTTGGTTTGGCGTCAGCTATTGCTATGGCAATTGTGATTTACAACGGAATAGGTAGCGATGATTTTTTCTACGTAAACGAAACGGTCAACGGTGTTACTTCGCGGGAATATCGCCCTGCCACGGTAATTTTTCTCTTGATATTCTGGGGAGTGGCTACGGCGGCATTCTTTTTTGCTGGTTATAAACTTATGCCACGAAGACGGAAGTCTGCAACTCATTCATATTCACTGAATTCCACATTGTTCGATAACGAGAATGATTCTGCCCAATCATCCTCGGGAACGTTCAGAAGTAAGGAAACTGTTGTGGCTGGCAAACATACTAAAAGGTTGTACGTTGGCGATACGGCAAAATCTTTCTTGAAAATCTTTGGCATATTGGGAGCATTGCTCATCGCAATTGGCGGTGGATTGTTGGTTTGGGACCGCACATCGCTCCAATCGCTTTCAAGAGTGGAGGCTACGGTCTTACGGACATATAGTGAATCGCATTCGTATTCAAACAGTGTAAAATCATACACGGTGTATTTCGCTGATGTTTCGTATATGCTTGATGGTCAAGAATATAAAAGCAGGCTAACCGTATCGATGTTTTTCAATAAATCTACCGTCAGCATCTACTGCGACCCAGAAAATCCGCTGGATTGCCGTATGAACAACGAATTTATTATGTGGTACATTGTGTTGTTTACCGTTGGGGTGTCGTTTATCGTTGTAGGATTTATTATTGTTCGAGTAGATAAAAAAGAACGGAAGAAAAATACATTTTACCATAATTAAAATTCGTATGTTTGCGTAAACATTAGGCAAAATGCAGACAGAATCTTTTGAGCAGGCGAAAAAACTGCTGATTTCGTTAATCGAAACGTTTTCCATCAGCCGTCAGGAATCGGCTACGGCAGAGTTGTTGTGCAATTTTTTCAAAAAACGGGGCGTGGAAACGCAACGGATTGAAAATAACGTGATTGCGCGTTCGAAAAACTTCGATGAATCAAAACCGACAATATTGTTGAACTCCCACCACGACACGGTAAAACCGTCCGACGGCTGGCTCAGCGACCCGTTCAATGCTATCAGCGATGGTGGAAAAATTATTGGCTTGGGAAGCAACGACGCAGGCGCCTCGTTGGTGTCGCTTATCTTTACGTTTCTGCATTTCAACGAGTTGGAAACACCGTTTAACTTAATTCTTGTGGCTTCCGCCGAAGAAGAAGTTTCGGGGAAAAATGGCTTGGAATGTGTGATTCCCACATTGCCCGAAATAGCGTTTGGCATCGTGGGCGAACCTACGGGAATGCGGATGGCGATAGCCGAAAAAGGTTTGATGGTGCTTGACTGCAAAGCTTTTGGAAAATCGGGACACGCTGCCCACTCAAACGGCATCAACGCTATTTATAAGGCGATGGAGGACATTGATTGGTTCCGCACCTACCAATTCCCAAAAACATCGGAATATTTGGGCGCGGTGAAAATGAGCGTAACCGTTATCAATGCTGGCACACAGCATAATGTAATTCCGGGTGAATGCACATTTGTGGTTGATGTGCGGAGCAACGAAATGTACACAAACCAAGAGTTGTTCGAAATCATCAACCAGTCGGTGCAGTGCGAGGTTCTGGCCCGTTCGTTCCGTCTTAATTCGTCGTCAATACCAACAAGCCATCCGCTTGTGCAGAGCGGACAGAAATTGGGACTGGAAATGTTCGGCTCGCCAACTCTTTCCGACCAAGTGTTTATGACTACATTCCCATCGATGAAAATCGGTCCGGGCGATACGTTGCGCTCGCATACTGCCAATGAATATATTTTCGAAGCGGAATTGCAGGAGGGGATGGAAACCTACATACAGTTGTTGGAAAATCTTCAATTGTAGGCGTTGAGTATTTGCGCCAAATGGGCTGCGAATTGTAAAAATGTATATATTTGTTCCGCACAAAAGCAGTTGCTTTGGGTGCTGATTTACAAAAACTTGTGTGATGGCAGAAAAACATTCAACTACGTTGTGGCAGAAAGATGTCGCTCCGAACGAAAAAGTTTCCACGTTTACCGTAGGTAAGGATAAAGAATTTGATGTGTATTTGGCGAAAGCCGATGTGCTTGGAAATCTTGCACATACGCGTATGCTGGAATCAATCGGATTGCTTACGAAAGATGAACTTGACGCTGTTCAGGCAGAACTGAAAAACATTTATAAAGATGTGTTGAATGGCACATTCAAAATTGAGGACCACGTGGAAGACGTGCATTCGCAGGTAGAATTTCTGCTGACTGAAAAACTTGGCGATGTGGGCAAAAAAATCCACAGCGGTCGTTCGCGCAACGACCAAGTGTTGCTCGATATGAAGTTGTATATCCGCGACGCAATTCAGGGAACCGCCGAAAGTGTAAAGGATTTGTTTACACTTTTGCAAACGTTGAGCGAACAATATAAAAACGTGCTGATGCCGGGTTATACACATTTGCAGATTGCAATGCCGTCGTCGTTCGGGTTGTGGTTTGGTTGTTATGCCGAAAGTCTTGTCGATGACTTGCAGTTGTTGTTGGCGGCTTACAAAATTGCCAACCAAAATCCGCTTGGCTCCGCAGCCGGCTATGGCTCGTCGTTCCCGTTGAACAGGACCATGACGACTGAATTGTTGGGTTTTGAGACATTGAACTATAACGTGATGTACGCCCAGATGGGACGCGGAAAAGTTGAGAAAATCACGAGTTACGCGCTTGCGAGCATAGCCGCAACTTTGTCGAAAATGGCTATGGAAATGTGTTTGTTTATGAACCAGAATTTCCATTTCGTGTCGTTCCCCGAAGAATTGACCACAGGTTCGAGCATTATGCCGCACAAGAAAAATCCCGACGTGTTCGAGATTATCCGTGCAAAATCAAACAAACTACAAGCGTTGCCGACAGAAATTTCATTCATCACGACAAATCTTCCGTTTGGCTACAATCGTGATTTACAAATAATTAAGGAATGCTTTATTCCTGGTTTCACCGAAGTCAACAGTTGCATTGATATGATGATGTTGATGCTGAAAAACATCAAAATTTCGGAGCACATTCTCGACGACCCTATGTACGACTACATTTTCAGCGTTGATGAGGTGAATCGTCTTACATACGAAGGAATGCCGTTCCGCGATGCATACAAAAAAGTCGGCTTGGATATAAAACACGGCAATTTCAAGGCTGAACGCAAGGCAAACCACACGCACGAAGGCAGTATCGGCAATCTTTGCAACGACAAGATTAAGGCGAAATTCGACAAGGTTTTCACGGAATTTCCGTTTGATGCCGTAGCAAAACAACTGGAAACGTTGGTGAAATAAAAACCTGTCAATTATTAGTTAAACGAAATCAGTCGTTTTCGTACCGTTTCGTTTGAAATGTGAAACTCGTTTTTCCCGTCGGAATAGAGGAGAATCATATCAATTGACATTTCATCGGCGATTTTGTCGAAGAGTTTATTGGGAATTTCCATTGAAAACCGCGCCATGTCGAGGCATTCGTCGGTGTAGATGGGAATGCTTCCCGTAGCGGAAAGTTTCACCTTGTTGGGCGCAATCATCGTAAACGAAAAATTCTCGTTTTGTTCCCAATTGATTGCCATTTTGTCTAAATCAGGACAGTTAATGTAGATGTTGAGCTTGTACGACGATTCTGGTCGTGCGCCTTCGTTGGCTATTTGCGCAAGAAAATGGTACGTTTGCGATTCGGCATTTTCGCTGAATTTTCCAAGATAATATCCTTGGATGAGCAACTTGCTGTGGCTCTTGCGGTTATATAATTCGCGAATCTCGTATTCTTCCATAGGAACAGCCTCAAAATTATAGCGGCGGTAAAATTTTCTGTCCTTGCTCATGTGCGGCGTGTTGAAGCTTTTGGGTATTTTCACCACGTAGATTGATTGCTCAATGTTGCCGTTGTTGCGAATAGGGAAGATTTGCAAACCGCTGATTTTCTGTTGAATGCCTGAATTTAGCACTTGCTCAATCCATTCTTTTGTGAAAATTGTGCCATCAACGAACGAAAGTGCGCTCGCCTTGTGGTTGCACTCCGACAGACCATATACAATAATTCCGCCGTCGGAGTTGGCAAATGCCGCCACATCCTTGGTCATTTCGGTTTTCTTGCTGTCCCACTTTCCAAGAGCGCCCGCCGATTTGAATTCAAGATGAATAGATTCTTCTATCTCATTATCAATGAGTTTCTGAATATCTTGGATTGAATATGTTGTTTTTGAAAAAAAATCTTCCATCACACAAATCTCAAAAAGAACGTTACATTTTATCGTATCAGCAAATATAAGGATTTTTCTAAAAAGAACCTCCTATCTCCTCCCTCCTAAATGCTAACTATCATCCTTCGTTCCCATTGTTTTTGAAGAATTTCTATACAAATGCCCAAAACAAATAGTAACAAATATGAACAAATGGACAATTTCAACGAGTATTCCACATTGATTTGCGGATGCGGAAAACTATTGATGTCGGAAATGGCATCTTGAAGATAGGTGGCTGAAAAATCTACTATTTTTGCAAAAAATGTGGAAATCAATGGTAGAAAACTTGTAGTCAAAGTTATAATTATTGTCGTTACAAGTATAAAAGCCAGTGGAATGACCACAATATTTGTGAGAAGGCTGTAGGTTGGAATTGTTCCAAAATAGTACAATGTGAGCGGCATTGTGCCGATTTGAACCGCAACCGACACGGCAATAATTCCCCACACATACGTTCCTATGGGTGTTTCGGGGTGAAGCAGTTTTTGAATTTTTGTTCCAAAATACACAATGCTGAGCACAGCCGCGTACGAAAGTTGGAAACTTACTGAGAATAAGTCGTTTGGCGATAGAAAAAGCGTGAAAAACGCGGCGGCGGCAAGTGTGTTGTATGTGCTGATATTGCGTTTGAGCAACAGTGCCACCGAAGCCATTGAACACATTATGGAAGCCCGCCGCACCGACGGACTCATTCCTGTGATGCAGGCATAGAGCCAAATTCCTGCTATGCAACAAACTATTTTGAGCCACAGAAATTTCTTGTTCCGAATAAAGCCAAACAGAAAAAACAACACTCCGTTGATAATGCCCACATGCAGTCCCGATACGGCGAGAATGTGCATTGCGCCAGCTGTTTGGAATTCTTGTTTGGTGTCGTTGTCGAGCAATGATTTGTCGCCAAACGCCAATGCTGAAATAAGATGTATGTTCTTTTCTTCCAGATTGTTACGTTCAAAAATCCGCAATGCCCACGAACGGAATGCCATACAATGCGAAACAACATCGGTTTCGTGGCCGATACGGCTCCAATTTGTTTTGGGGGCGTACATTTGTGAATATATGTACTGGTTTGCGGCGTACGCCTGAAAATCGAACGCGGCGTGTTCGTCGTTTACGATACGTTTGAACTTGTTTTTGAACCGTAATATGTCGCCATACTGGATTGCTGCGGCTGCCGAGTCTTTTGCAAGATATACAATGGCATTGCAATCCTTTTCCCCGAAAATGCGGACAGTTATTTTATATGATTTCGGTTTTTCCTGTGGCGATGCTGTGACTTTTGCGGTAACATATTCTCCTTCAGGTAGTTCGCAATATTTTTGGGCGTGAAGTGCCGTGGTGCAGTAGCCTGCAATTGCAAACCACGAAAACAGCATTGCTATTGCTATGGATTTCAAGCATTTAGAAATAATAATAACAAAAATTGCGGAGCAACACAGCAATCCAACAAACAGTGCATTAGGCAATTCTGTTGGAAATAACCGAAAAGTGATTATACCAATGATGAATGCGGTGGCGACGCACACACACGGATTTCGTGTCAATATACTGTGGTGTATATCCGACACTGCGGCTTGTAAAAATGTCATACTGTTCTGTTTCCTTCTCTAAATTTTAGCAAATTTAATTTTATATCGTGTCGTGACTTTTCCTTTAAGAATGTTGTTTAATTTTCCACTTAACATTTTGCGTTTCAGTGGATTAAGACGGTCGATAAAACATTTTCCGTCCAAATGGTCGTATTCGTGCTGAATGATTCGTGCGCAAATGCCAGTGAAAGTTTCGGTGTGTTCCACAAATTGTTCGTCAAGGTAGCGAATTGTCACATCCGATGGACGCGACACATCTTCGAAAATGCCGGGAAAGCTGAGACAACCTTCGTTAAACATCCATTCTTTTCCTTTTGTTTCAATAATTTGCGGATTGATAAATGTACGGACAAATCCTTTTGCGTCGGGATAATCCTCGGCAAAACCATTCGCATCGACCACAAACACACGAATTGACAAACCAATCTGCGGAGCGGCAAGTCCCACACCTTCGGAGCTTTTCAACGTATCGTATAAATTAGTGATAACAGTTTGAAAATCAGGGTAATCCTTATCAATATCCACTGCAACTTTCCGTAGAACAGGGTTTCCGTATGCTACAATTGGTTTTATCATAATTTTTATTTTTGAACGTGCAAATGTATGAAAACAAGTCGAAAAAAGTAAATAGTTATTTTGCAATATTTAATTAATAAATAGTAAAGAAAACAAATAAGATTTTGGAAATCATACGTTTATGTCTGTATTGTGCAAATGGCAACCTCGAAACCAATTTGTTTCAAAAAAAAGAAACACTAAATTTTTATGAAATGATTTTGTTTGGGAAATCGTTGAACTCCAATAAAATAGGCTTAGTGTAAAAATTACACTAACAAAAAATTATTGGTAAAAATATTTTTATTGCAAAAATTTATATACTAAATTTGTGTCGTTATATCAAAACTATCTAAAAAGAAGAATGAAAATCGTACATTTACATTACTGAATATAGAGCAAACCGATTTGCTGAAAAGTATTTCGGAATCAATTATGATATTGATTGGTCTAATTACATACAAACATATCCATTAAGCAAATAAAATATGAAAAAAGTATTATTGATAATTTTTGCTATTTTCGCTTGTGCAAGTTCTTGTGAAAAATTACCTTTTGGTGAATATTTCTACGAAATTCTTCTCGTAAACAAATCTAACTGCGATTTATACGTTTATCCTGCATACCGTGAGTCTGAAAATGTTTATCCTGATACGCTCCTGCCTATTTCTTACAAATTTTTTAACAAAGTTTCATCTAATAGTGATTTCACTTGGTCTTCACAAATACAATGGAAAGAAATTATACAGAAACTGCCAGCAGATACACTTTCTGTATTTTTTATAGATGCCACTATTTTTGAAAATGTTGCTTGGGATACTATAAGAAAAAATTATCTCATACTTAAACGCTATGATTTAAGTATTGAAGACTTAGAAAAATGTAACTACATAATAACCTATCCATAGTACAGTCAAAAATTATACTAAAAAGCAATAAATGAAAAATTTAGTTAGCATATTATTAATTCTAAGTCTTACAATTACAAGTTGTGTACAAAAGGAGTTTAATGTTTGTTTCGATGATGACTCTACAATACTAACGTATCATACTTTTTGTGGAACAATTAAATTAGAAGTAAGTCAATCCTATGATCAGCTCATCTATCTTGAAGCAAAATGCGATGTAAGCGATACACTTACGTTTTATAAAGACTCCATAAAATTTCTTTATCAAAACAATATATTTCCTATATGCGAAATTTCTAAAAAAACTAAGTGGTCCGGTTTTAAAGAAATAGATGGACAATCTACAGATTTAAAAAGAGGTGATTTAATGACAATAGGCTGTGTTATTAAAGATACTGTTTTCAACTATCCCGACACTATTCATGTTTTCACAAAAGGAGCCTTTTATTATAAAGAGAATCCTATTGAGATTGAAAAAATAAACATCATAGTAAAAAAATAAAAAAGACCATAAATAAAATGGGGTATCCATGCCGAAACGACACACTTCTCTACATCCGCTACTACGCCGACAATTACGAGGAAGTACATGCGGGCGACACCATTTACCGTTACTACTATGTTTATACTCCCGATGGGCTTTCAATGATTGCTGAAAGAATAGGCAATACAATGAACCTGAAACTGTATTCCGTGGATACGAATGGTAAAACTTATTATTTTCAAGGAAATAAAATTACCAAAGATCAATATGACATTTATTCTGAATGGGGATATGAATGTTCAATAAATGAAACCCATTTAGATTTTTCTCCGGGAGATAGACAAATGCAAGGCAATTTGTTTTTAATAAATAGAATACATTCTGGACTACATACCAATATTGGAGGACAAACGACACAGGAAGTATATTTTCAAGATTATTTTCTTAGATTTTTCTTATTTAGTAATTTTTAAAGTTGTTCGATAAATGAGACAAATATTTTTTTTATTTTTAACATGCTTTAATATAGGTTATTCTCAGGCGAATAGAACGATTTATAGTCAAAATGATACGATTATTCTTGTGGATACTAATCTAAATGTTATTATTGATGATTTAACAATAACGACAAATTGCCCACAAGAAAAAGATAGCAATTTGGTATATATATTAGACGGATTATTACTAACAAGTAAAGATTTCTATGAAATTGGTAAAATAGGAACTTCGTGCAAAATAAAACTGAAGGAAAAACATGTGAATTTGAAAAGTAGATTTGTTTATTTAATAAATGGAGAAAGGGTTAAATATGCTAAACGAAGAAAAGAATTAAAATTGATAAATGATAAATTCATTTGTAAATTTAAAGCTTACACTCCTAATGAAGCACTTGAAGCATTTAACATTCAAACCAAACATGGATTAATTGAAATAGAGGAATGTGAAAAGAAAAAAAAATAGTGTTGTATATAATTTCAGAAGATTTGGATAGTACCGCAAATTCTACAACTCGTTACTCCAAAGATAGGTTATCTTCGTTCCATATAGGATTGCAGAATGATAGTGGCGCTGATGCTATCGACCACTTCTTTGTTTTGGCGGTCTTTTTTCTTCATGCCGCCTGCGAGCATTGCTTGGTGGGCAAGGGTAGAGGTGAATCGCTCGTCGATTTCGCTGATGGGCATTTGGGGAAATTCCTTTTGAAACTGTTTTTCAAAGATTTTCACATATTTGGCGTTTTCCGAAGGCTCGTTGCGGAGCGTTGTCGGCATTCCTATCACCACGTGGTCAACTTGTTCCTTTGCAAAATAATCTTTCAAAAACGTGATTAAATCGCAACTCCTGACGGTCGTCAGCGAGTTCGCAATGATTTGCAACGGGTCGGTGACCGCAATTCCCGTGCGCTTCGTTCCGTAATCTATAGCAAGTATTCGTCCCATATCAATGCAAACATACATCTCTTTTGTCACATATAAAGCAAAATTGTACTATTTTCTGCTTTATGAACAGATTCTTATTTATTTTATTAATTTTGCACGCTAATTTAAATGTACAGGACATAACATGGCAGACGATTTACTAAAAAAAGTTATCGCTCACGCTAAGGAATACGGATTTATATTCCCTTCGAGCGAGATTTACGACGGCCTTGGAGCCGTTTATGATTACGGACAAAACGGTGTTGAACTGAAAAATAACATCAAACAATATTGGTGGAACGCAATGGTTCGTTTGCACGAAAACATTGTGGGTATTGATTCTTCAATCTTTATGCACCCAACCATTTGGAAGGCATCAGGTCACGTTGACGCGTTCAACGACCCGTTGATTGACAACAAAGATTCGAAAAAACGCTATCGTGCCGATGTGTTGATTGAGGAAGAACGCGAAAAACACAACCAAAAGATTCTCAAGGAAATAGAAAAAGGTCGCAAGAAATTCGGCGATGCATTCGACGAGGCGAAAGCACGCGAAACGAACCCGAACATTCTTCGTGAACAGGCAAAGATTGACGAAATTACAAAACGTTATGATGAGGCATTGAACGCCAACGACTTGGAGGCAATGCGCCAGTTGATTCTTGATTTGGGCATTGTGTGTCCTATTTCGGGAACGGCTAACTGGTCGGAGGTTCGTCAGTTCAACCTTATGTTTGAAACGAAACTTGGTTCCACTGCCGATGGCGCAAGTTCAATTTATTTGCGTCCGGAAACGGCTCAAGGTATTTTTGTGAACTATTTGAACGTACAGAAAACTGGTCGTATGAAGATTCCGTTCGGTATCGCACAAATTGGTAAGGCGTTCCGTAACGAGATTGTTGCCCGTCAGTTCGTGTTCCGTATGCGTGAATTCGAGCAGATGGAAATGCAGTTCTTCGTTCGTCCTGGCTCAGAAATGGAATGGTTCAAGAAATGGAAGGAAACTCGTTTGAACTGGCACAAGGCAATGGGCATGGGCGAGCAAAACTATCGCTTCCACGACCACGAAAAACTTGCCCACTATGCAAATGCGGCAACCGATATTGAATTCAATTTCCCAATGGGCTTCAAGGAATTGGAAGGTATTCACTCACGTACGAACTTCGACTTGAGCCAGCACCAAAAATTCTCAGGCAAGAAAATTCAATATTTCGACCCAGAATTGAACGAAAGTTATGTGCCATACGTAATCGAAACTTCTATCGGTTTGGATAGAACCGTGTTGGCAGTGTTGTGCAATTCGTACTGCGAAGAGCAAGTTGACGGCGAAATGCGCGACGTGCTCCGTATTCCAGCTGCGTTGGCTCCAGTGAAAATTGCTGTTATGCCGTTGGTTAAAAAAGACGGTTTGCCAGAAGTTGCGCAAAAAATTATGCGTCAGTTGGAAATTGAATGCAACTGTCAATACGAAGAAAAAGATTCTATCGGAAAACGCTACCGTCGTCAGGATTCAATTGGTACACCATATTGCGTAACGGTTGACCACCAAACGTTGGAAGACAACACGGTTACCGTTCGCGAACGCGACACGATGAGTCAGGTTCGTATGTCGATAGACGAAGTTGTGGCAACACTTCCAGCAAAATGCTCACTGAACAATTTGCTGCGTAAGTTGCAAGATTAAGAGATTATAGATAATTCTTGCGTGGCTGAGCATGTCGAAGCCACAATGAGATTTCTCGCCTCGCTCGAAAAGACGCTCTTTTGGGGGGGGGAATGAGAAGAAAGAAAAGGGAAAAATGCTCTGCATTTTTCCCTTTTCTTTTCATTATCTCCAAAAAATCCCGTCATGCCGAACGAAGTGAGGCATCTCCATTACGCATTACGCATTGAGCATTACGCATTATCCATTGTGCATTGTACATTGTGAATTGTACATTATTCTAAATCGTTGCCTTTCTATATAAGAAGAAGCAAATTATAGCATATAGGAAGTTTGGCATCCAAACCGAAATCAGCGGATTGAAACCAAGATTGATTGTGAACGTGGTACTTACTTGGAACATAAGTATATAGGTGAAGCACAACGCTGTTCCCACCACAATATTGATGACTGTTCCTCCTCGTTTTTTCTTATTTGAGAGGCACACGCCCATAAGTGTGAGAATAAATGTGGAGAATGGCAGCGCCCACCGCTGGTATTTCTCAATCATCAGACGTTCAATGTTGTCGGTTCCCTGCAGTTTCTGGTTGTCAATGAATTTGTTCAGCTCCACAATGTTCATTTTTTCCACGTAGGTGTCGCGCATGCGCATATCGGCAGCTTCCAAATAGCACGCCGTGTCGAGGTTCGCACCCTTGTAATGTTTTTCAATCGGGCCTCTCAAATCACGGATAAAGTAATTATACACTATCCATTTATTGTTCACGGAGTCCCAACGGGCGTAGTCACTGGTGAGCTTTGACACGAGCTTGCCATCTTCGTATTTTTCGATTGAAAAACGGAACGCATTGTCGGCGTCCACATTGTAGCTTTCCATATACACAAACATTCCCGGACGGACTTGGCGGTGGATGTTTTTCTCCCAGTTCTGGAATTTGTTACGCACATATTTATCCTCGAAATCAAGACGGATTTTATTGGCTTCGGGAATCACAAACAGTACTAATATCCACGAAATCACAGCAATGATGGTCGCTGTAATCATATATGGCACAAGGAATCGGTGGAAACTTATTCCGCCAGAGTGCATTGCAATAATCTCGCTGTTCGATGCCATTTTCGATGTGAAGAAAATTACCGAAATGAATACGAACATCGATGAAAACATATTCGCGTAATACGGAATGAAATTTACGTAATAGTCTAATATAATTGCTTTTAGCGGAGCTTTGTTCGAAATGAAGTCGTCGTATTTTTCCTGAATGTCGAAGATAATTGCGATTGCCATAATCAACACCATCGACAACAGGAACGTTCCAAGGAACTTTTTGATAATATACCAGTCTAACTTCTTAATCATATCCGTTGTGCAAGTTGAACGACCATTTTTTGTTTCCATTCGCAGAATGTGTCATCCACGATATGGTTTCTTGCTTGCGCGACCAAAGATAAATAAAATCCTAAATTATGTATGCTGGCAATTTGCGCGCCCAGCATTTCGTTGCATTTTATTAAATGGTGCAAATACGCCTTGGAGTACGTTGTGTCAACGAATGTGGCGCCATTTGCCTCAATTGGCGAAAAGTCATCTTCCCATTTTTTGTTTTTAATGTTGATGATTCCGTCCCACGTGAACAGCATTCCGTTGCGTCCGTTTCTGGTCGGCATCACGCAGTCGAACATATCCACGCCGCGCGAAATCGCTTCGAGAATGTTTACGGGGGTTCCCACGCCCATTAAATAGCGAGGTTTGTCCTTCGGCAGAATTTCGTTCACAACTTCAATCATTTCATACATCACCTCTTCGGGTTCGCCTACGGCAAGACCGCCAATAGCGTTGCCTTCGCGGTTGAGCGAGCTGATGTATTCCGCTGATTTGATTCGTAAATCTTTGTAGGTGCATCCTTGCACAATTGGGAAAAATGTTTGGCTGTAGCCATATAGCGGCTCGGTTTCGTCGAAATGTTTGATTCCTCTGGCAAGCCAGCGATGTGTTAAATCAAGAGATTTCTTTGCGTATTCGTAATTGGCGGTTCCTGGCGTGCATTCGTCAAGTGCCATTATTATATCCGCACCGATAATCCGTTGTGTATCAACTACATTTTCGGGCGTAAATAAATGCTTTGAACCATCAATGTGCGAACGGAAATGCGCACCTTCCTCGGTAAGTTTTCTGTTTTCGGAAAGCGAAAAGACTTGAAATCCGCCACTGTCGGTCAGAATCGGTTTGTCCCAGCCGTTGAATTTGTGCAATCCGCCAGCTTTGCGAAGAATGTCCAATCCGGGACGAAGGTACAAATGATAGGTGTTGCCTAAAATTATCTGTGCCTTGACTTCGTCCTTCAATTCGTTGATGTGCACACCTTTAACCGAGCCAACGGTTCCCACAGGCATGAAAATCGGCGTTACAATCTCCCCGTGGTCGGTTGTGATTTTCCCCGCTCTCGCATTGCATTTGGAACAACTATGTTGTAAGTCGAATTGCACTCTGAAAATTTTTGCAAAGATAAATCTAAATTCCTAATTCCTAATTCCTAATTCCATTATCTTTGCACATAAATTTTTAGCAAATGGGAGAAAGAAAAGTTCGTGTGCGTTTTGCACCAAGTCCTACGGGACCGCTTCACATGGGAGGCGTTCGTACAGCATTATTCAATTATTTGTTCGCGAAGAAAAACGGCGGCGATTTCTTGTTGCGTATCGAAGACACCGACCAAACTCGCTTTGTGAAAAACGCCGAGGCATATATTGTTGAATCGTTGAAATGGTGCGGAATAAAAGTTGACGAAGGTATCGGCGTCACACCCGAAGGCCCCTACGGACCATACCGCCAAAGCGACCGCAAACCGCTGTACAAACAATATGCGTATCAACTGATTGAATCAGGCAATGCATATTTTGCATTCGACACCCCCGAAGAATTGGCTGCGTTGCGCACGAAAGGCGAACAAGAGAAAAATCCGTTCGTGTATAACCACAAAACGCGTTTGGAATTGTGTAACTCGCTGACGCTTTCAAAAGAAGAAGTTGAAAAACGCTTGAACTCGGGAGAACATTTTGTGATTCGTTTCAAAATGCCTGAAAATCAAAATGTTGATTTGTATGACGAAATTCGTAAGGAAGTACATTTCAATACGGACGAACTTGATGACAAAGTATTGTATAAATCCGACGGAATGCCAACTTACCATTTGGCAAACGTGGTTGACGACTATTTGATGAAAATTACCCACGTGATTCGTGGCGAGGAATGGCTTTCGTCTATGCCGTTGCACGTGCTTTTGTACCGTGCGTTCGGTTGGGAAGACGTGATGCCGAAATTTGCCCATCTTCCGTTGATTTTGAAACCACAAGGGCAAGGAAAATTGAGCAAACGCGACGGCGACAAACTCGGATTCCCTGTATTCCCGCTGTTTTGGGTAGGCGACGACGGCGAAACTGCCCAAGGTTACCGCGAAAATGGCTACTTGCCCGAAGCATTTGTAAATATGCTTGCTTTGCTGGGCTGGAATCCGGGAACGGAACAAGAACTTTTTACGATGGACGAACTCATTCAGGCATTCTCGCTTGAACGTGTGGGAAAATCTGGCTCACGCTTCGACCCGGAAAAAACAAAATGGTTCAACCAGCAATGGCTGCACCGTACGCCGTCGGACAAATTAGCGGAAATGTTTATGCCTATTTTGAAAGAGAAAAATATCTCTGCGTCAATGGATTATGTGGTGAAAGTATGCGACCTGATTAAAGAGCGTGCCGTGTTTGTACAAGATTTGTGGACAAACGGCTACTATTTCTTCGAAGCTCCGCAATCGTACGAGCCAAAAGACGTGAAAAAACGTTGGAAAGACAATGCCGCTGAGAAAATTCAGGCAACATTGGCATTCTTGGAAAACGAGACGGACTACACGTCGAAGGTTTTGGAAGAAAAAACAATGGCCTTCATCGCAAAGAACGAATTCAACGTGGGACAAATCTGCAACTGCCTACGATTGGCTGTGGTTGGTGCCTGTATGGGTGCCCACCTGTTCGACATTTTTGAAATGATTGGCAAGGAAGAAACGCTGAAACGTGTTCGTAAAGCACTGGAAACCATTTCGGTGGAGGAATAAAGTTTTTCTGGAAACGGAAATCTTCTTGAAAGAACAACACAAACAAATGTGGAGTGATTACGGTTCACTAATTTGAATGTTGTTGTTGTAATAAAACAAAAAAGGGAGTATTATATTCAAGGAATTTTCTATGTCTAAGGCAAATACACAGTAGAAGAAGGAAAATTTGTTTTTCAGTTTAAACTTGATTCTCAAAAGATTTTATATATTTACCCTCGCAGAAAAAAGTGATTATGCAAAAAACTCAATTGCATTCAACAGAACAAATGAGCAATGTAATTGCCAATTATTTCAAAACACAACCTGTTTTGAAAGCATGGTTATTTGGTTCTTTTGCTCGTGGTGAGGAAACGGCGAAGAGTGATGTTGATATACTCGTGGTTCTTGATAACTCACAACCAGTTGGGTTAAAGTTTTTTAGAATGTGGAGGGATTTGGAACGGCTTCTTAACCGCAAAGTAGATTTGGTAACCGATGGTTCGTTGCTCCCATTCGCTGTTGAAAGTGCAAATCGTGACAAAAAACTGATATATGAGAGATCCGCTTAAAGATAAGAATAGATTGGAACATATTGTATCTGCCATTGACTTGATTCTTGGACGTGTAGAAGGTATGAAATATGAAGATTTTGTGGCAGACAAGTTGCTGTTTGGCGGAATAGTTTATCACACAATGATAATTGGCGAAGCAGCCTATAAACTTAGTCAGGAATTTAGAGAAAGTCACGCCCAGACGGATTGGCAAAGTATTGCTGATATGCGTCATCACCTTGTTCATGGTTATTATCAAGTTGACCCTTCTATAGTGTGGTCTGTGGTTCAAAATGAACTTTCGCCGCTTCTGGAACAAGTAAAACAATATCTTGCAGAAACCAATTGGGAAGAATGGGAAAAACAAGAATCCCAAACAAAGAATTAACTACAAAATCACTCCTTTTATTCCTAAGAATAATTGAGCATTAAGCATTACGCATTGAGCATTTTATTTACACCGTCTGTTCCACGTTCCACACGAACGCTCTGATGCCGACGTCGGTGTTTCTTTTGTCAAGTTTTTTTACCAAAGTGAGGATTGGCTCCACTTTGTCGTCCTCAACAATTGAGATGACGGCGGAGTTCATTTCTGGCCATGTGTGGGTGCCTCGATGCGGGTCGCCGTCTTTGCTGCCGCGTCCTTGCACGTCTTCCCAAAATGTGAACCCACGGGCTCCGCAGGTGTCGAGTATATATTCCACACGTTCCGTGTTTGCTTGATTGAATGTTATGAATACTGCTTTCATAGTAATTGATAATTGATAGTTGACAATTGATAATTAAAAATACAATTGAGAACCAACAGAATTGTCAATTCTCAATTGTCAATTTTCAATTCTTATTTTCGTTTTCCTCCTCAAGTTCTATATTCATGAATACAAACGACTTACGAACTTCTTCCTCTTTCTCGCGTTCGCTGCCTTTCGACATTATTCCGTAAAGTACAGGCACCACAATTAAGGTTACGAACGTTGAAACCAGCAAACCGCCAATAACCACGTAACCCATTGTGTTCCACAACTCAGAACCTTCGCTTCGGCTCAATGCCATAGGCAACATACCAAGTGCGGTCGTCAAGGCGGTCATCATAACTGGACGAAGACGTGACTGACCAGAAAGGGCAATTGCTTCGGACAACTCGTAACCACGGTCACGCATCAAGTTGATGTAGTCAACGAGTACGATACCGTTCTTCACCACAATACCAATCAACAGGATGACGCCCAACATACCAACCATATCAAGGTTTTCGCCTGTTATGAGCAACGCTGCAATCACACCCGACAATGCGAACGGAATAGCCATCATAATGATGAACGGATGCTTGAACGATTCAAACTGCGAAGCCATCACAATGTAAACCAACAACATAATCAGTAATGCCAACAAACCCATATCGGCAAACGATTCCTGCTGGTCTTCGTAACTACCACCCACATTGAATGTGACTCCTTGTGGAACATCCATCTTGTCGATTTCCTTCTGGATATTTTCTGCCAACACGCTCAATGGAGTGTTGTATGGCGTAACCGAAACGGTTACAACACGTTGACGGTTCTTTCTCATAATTTCTGGTGGACACCAGTATTCTTTTATTTCGGCAAGTTCGTTCAACTTGATTTGCTGTCCGGTTGCCGTCATAAACGTAAGGTTTTCGATGTCGGTAATACTGCTGCGGAAATCTTCCTTCAGTCTTACAACAATATTGTATTCCTCGCCATCTTCCTTGAAGAATCCTGCGGTCATACCATAAATACGGTAACGCACGTTTGCCGCAACGGTGGTTGAATTCAATCCGTGACGGGCAAGTTTTTCCTTGTCGAACACAATTTGCAGTTCGGCACGGTCTTCCTTACGGTCAATCTTAATGTCGCGGGCACCTTCCACGTTGTTTTGCAATGCGCGTTTCAAGTCGAGGGCGGCATTCATTGTGTGGTCGAAATCGTAACCGTATATTTCAACGCTGATACTGTTTCCGCCCATTGCCAAACCACCAGCGCCAACAATACAGTTGATGATTTCTGGGTATTTCTTGAATTCCTGACGCACCTGTTCTTCAATTTCGAAGATTGTTCTGTCGGTTTTTCTTTCGTATTTCTTCGTGGCTCTCACACGCATATTGATGGTGATATTGTCGGTGGAATTAAACAAGGCCCCTATACCAGCATCGTCGTTGGAACCCGCTGTGGTTGAAACCATTACGAAATCTTCACCTAACACCTCACGAATAGTCGATTCGGCTTTGCGTGCAGTCTCCAATGTTTCTTCAAGACGGGTACCGCGTTGCAGTTCAATTGTCACGTCAAAACGTCCTTCGTCTTGGTCTTTCATAAAGTCCATACCGATTTTGCCCATAAACAATGGAAGCATAGAAATTACGAAAAGCATTACAGCCACGAAGATTGTAGTCTTCTTATGACGCAGGCATGCACGCAAAACGCGGGCATACCATGATTCCACAGCTTCGAAAACTCGTTCCACGAATCCCCAAATCGTATGTTTTTTCTTTTCTTGTTCCTGTTTTTCAGCCGCAACTTTTTCGGCGATGGTCATATATACCGTCTTTCCTTTCAAAATCTTCGACGACATCATTGGTGTCAACGAAATGGCAATTGTTGTTGAGGTACATACCACAATCGTCACAATCCACCCCAATTCCTTGAACAAGATTCCTGCGATACCGCTCAACATGGTAAGAGGAACGAATACCACCACAATCACCAACGTGGTCGCGATAACCGAAGTCCACACCTCGTTGGTTGCGTAAATCGACGCCTCACGCGGACTTGCCCCTCGGTCGATGTGTTTTGAAATGTTTTCCAATACCACAATGGCATCGTCCACAACCATACCGATAGCCACCGAAAGCGATGCCAACGATATGATATTCAACGAACTATCGGCAGCAAGCAAATAGATGAACGCCGTCAACAATGAAATAGGTATGGTAATACCGATGATGAGCGTGGTTCGCCACGTTCCCAAGAAGAACCAAACCACCAAAACCACGAACAGCAAGGCGTACATAACCGATTCTTCCAACGAATTGATGGCATTTTCGATTTCCTCGGAACCGTCGCGGATAAGGTGAACTTGAATGTCAGGTGGCAAAGTTTTCTTGATTTTCTCCATTTCCTTGCGCACTTGGCGACAGATTTCCACTGTGTTGGCACCAGTTTGTTTTGAAATGGTCAAGCGGGCTCCGTCAACGCCGTTGATTTTTTCGTCAAGCGTCACGTCTTTTATCGTATCGCGGACAGTGGCAAGGTCGCGGACAAATACTTGTTTGCCGTCGGGCGTTGTCATCACCACAATATTGTTGATTTCGGAACTTTCCTTGTATTCGCTTTCCACACGAAGTTGGTATTGCTCTTTACCCATCTTCACCGTTCCCGACGCAAGGTTGAAGTTGTTGGTGCTGATTGCGTTACCAACTGCTTCCACATTCAAATTGTATGCTTCGAGTTGTTTCGGGTCGAGGTCAACGTAAATGTAACGTTCGGGAGCACCCGACACGTTCAGGTTTCCAATACCGTCAATACGGTTCAGCACGTTGGTCACATTTTCCTCCAAAATCTTGTCGAGTCCCGAATAGCTTTCTTTTGCGGTGAAACCGTAAATAATGACAGGCATCGCGCTTGTGTTCAATTTCAAGATTGTAGGACGGCTCACTCCGTCGGGCAGGTTGTCATATACCAAGTCAACGTATGAACGGATGTCGTTCAACGCTTCGTCGATGTTGGAACCCCATTCAAATTCCATCGTTACTATCGAAATATTGTCCTTCGAGGTTGAGTAAAGGTCTTTCAATCCGTCAACCGAGTTGAGGGCGTTTTCTATGATTTTGGTAATGTTTGTCTCAATTTCGCTTGCGTTAGCTCCTGGATAAGAAGTCATTACCGTAACATACGGCGGATCCATTTCAGGAAGCTGGTCGATAGGCAATTTCTTGTATGAGAAAATACCCAAAATCACCACTGCCACGAAAATGAGCGCCGTGGTGATAGGTTTGTTTATGGCGGTCTTGTAAATCATCGTCTTTCCTTTTTTAACTATTCTGCGATTTCAATTGGTGAGCCGTCAACCAAGCGGGCTTGTCCCGTGGTGATGAGCTGCATACCTTTTTTCAGTTCGTTTGATTCAAGTTCCACTTGGTCGTCGAAACGTTGACCAAGAGTTACTGTAATACGTTTAGCCACGCCGTTGTCGTTCACAAATACGTAGCGTTCGTTCGAACCCTGCAATTTCATTACGGCGTTGTAAGGTACCACGATTGCGTTGATTTGTCCCAATGCCAACGACGTGTGGGCGTACATTCCCGGGCGAAGTTCCTCGTTTGCGTTTGGAATCTTCAGTTTCAACTTGAACGTGTGGGTTGTCGCATCGAGTGTAGGGTAGATGACTTCAACCACGCCCTCGAACTTTCTGTCGGGATAAATTTCGCACACCACGTCAACTTTCATTCCTTCCTTAATAATTGGGAAATACGTTTCAGGCACGTTGATGAACGCCTTCAATGTCTTGATTTGCGTAAGCACCAAAATCGGCATTCCCGAGTAAAGTTCGCCATTTTCAAAGTTACGGGCAGAAATCACACCGTCGAAATCTGCTTTTACAAATGTGTTTTTCGTAAGAAAATCAAGACTTTGCTTAGCTTGGTCGTAACCAAGTTTTGTTTGGTCGTAAACTTGTTGACTCACGTTGCCGCTTTCTTTCAATGCCTCGACACGTTTCATTTCCGTCGTCAAATTCGCAACGCTCAATTTTGCGTTGATATATTGCTGTTGGTCCATTGTCACCAGACTTTGACCACGACGAACCTTGTCGCCGACTTCCACGTGGATTTTTTCAATGTGGCCAGTCACCGAAGGAGCTATGTTCATTGTCTCGTACCCTTCGAGCGTCGTGGTCAGGTCGAGATTTTTTGCAATTGTTTGTTCTTGCAACGTAATAACTTTTACTACTTCTTTTTGTACAACCGAATCATTTTCAGCGTTTTGTGCCGTTTCCCCTTTTTGACCGCAACCAACCATTGCTAAAGCTGCGAATGCGAGTGCCGTGTTTCTTACAATCTTTTTCATATCTATAAAATCACTTTGTATCATTATTTATTAAGTAAATCTTCCAATTCAACTTTTGCGTTGATTAACTGCAACATAGCGTTGATGTAACTGCTTTGTGCCGACACCAGGTTTGTGCTTGCGTTGGTGACTTCGAGACTCGAAGCAGCTCCGTGCTCGAATTTTATCGCCATATTTTCAAACACACGTTTCGTCACGTCGAGATTGCTTAGTTGCGTCTGGTACGTTTCGTAAGCCGACGTCAGGTTGTAGCGAAGTTGCTTGTCTTGAATGAGCAAACCGTCCTTGGTCGTTTCAAACGAATTTTGTGTCTTGTTGTACGAAATTTTCGCCTCTTTCACGTTGCTCATCCGTTGCCAGCTCTTCCATAGAGGAATGCTTACCGAAACGCCAACCACGTTTGGCGGTGTCATATCCATAGTTTTTTCGTCGCTGAAATAGTGCTTGTTGCTATATTGATAGAATGCGCTCACCGTCGGCAGGAACGAGACTTCCTCGGCAAGAACTTGTTTTTTCGACAGTTCAAGATTTTTGTTTAGCAACTGGTAGTTGTAGTTGCTGTCGAGTTCAAACTGCGTGTTGAGCAGTTCCATTGCCGAATCAACATTAAGCAAGTTTTCAATTTTTTCGGTCAATACTAATTTTGTCGAAACGTCGCACCCCAACTGAAGAATAAGCGAATTGTAGAGCATTTCCAACGAACGTTTTGTAGAGTTGATGCTCGTCTGCATGGTTGCTACTTGCACAAGAAGTTGGTCGGCGGTGGTTTGTTCCGCAACGCCTATCTTCACTGAATTTTCAGTCATTTCGTGCAGTTTCTTCAAGTTTTCGAGGTTTTGGTCGAGCAAGTCAACCGTTGATTCCATTGCAAGAATCGACATATAAATAGTTGTGACGCTTGATTGTATGTCGCGTTCGCTTTTTTTGAGTGAAATGTCCGACATGTCAATCGCGATTTTCTGCATCTGCATACCAACAATCTGTGCACCCGTGAGCGCCACCGAAGCCGTCAAACCAAGCGTTCCGTACGGAGGCATGGCGATTTTCATTCCCATCATTTCCATTTCGTAGCCCAACATGTTGTTGTAGTCATACGATGCGGAAACTTGTGGAAGCATTGTCGATATTGTTTGCCAGCGGTTTGCTTCGGCAATTCGTACGTCAAGCGAGGCATTTTGGAGCGTACGGTTGTGCGACACAGCATAATCTTTCGCCTCGTTGAGCGAAAGGCTGAGTTGCTCGTCCTGCGCGAATGCCGACGACACCATGGCTACAAATGCAATTACAATTAGAGCATTCTTTTTCATTACTACTGTTATTTTTCGTGTGCAAAGGTAAATACTTCGACAATATTTCAAACAGATTATGGATAAACTGCACTTAAATGTAGATTTTTTTGATTGAAATACATTTAATTGTATTGTAAGAAGTCGTTTTATTTCTCTAAACGACAACATTTGTCAGTACGACACTCCGACTTAGCTGGTTGGTGTTAAAAAAATCAACATAGTGCAGTGATAAAAGAAATAGCATTGCCCTGCGTTGGAATTGTGGGGGAATGGTAGTTGCATTCTTTTCGCGGAATGACGTGATTAGTTATTTTATAATATGTCGCAGCTGTCCGTCAACAATCTGCAAATTCAGAGGACCGTAACGGAACGTACCGTTTGCACCCGAAGATTTCTTGCGCGATGCCACAATTACATCCGAATATGAATATTCGCCGTGCAAGAGTCAAGAAATAATTGATTTTTTTAGGCAATCGTGTTATATTTTATAAGATTATGGCTGCGGAGAATAAGACGAAGGGAGCTCAGAATACCGTTTTTAATAAATGCACAATAGGTGTGGACTATAAATATGTATAGTTTTTTCCGATTTTCTTTCCAATAATTTTGGTGGCAAACGTGAATTTTGTACTTTTGAACCTCATTTGTAGGAATACAAATGTGTAACTTTTTATTGCGTAGAATTGTCTTATGACTGATAGAAACTAAAAGACATGAAAAATAAAATATTTGCTGTTCTCAGCTCGGTGTTAATGGTTTTGTGCGCTAACGCACAGAACGAAGTAACAGTTCATATTAATTCTGGAAATCCTCGATTCCCGTTCCCTCAGTTTTTAGCGTATGAGTATGGTGATTCCCATTACTTGGACAACCTCGGAACGAAAAACCCTGAAGGTGTTGTGCATGCGGAAATGGAACAAGATATCCGTGATGCGTATCAAATTTTTGCAAACGAATGGACATACACGGGCACACAATTAAATGGTGTAAAATATATTCGGGGTAACTTGGGCTGTCCGTACGATTGTCGTGAAGGTGACGGTTATTCTCTTTTGGCCGCTGCAATTATGGGTGACAAAACTTCGTTCGACGGATTGTGGATGCGTGTCCACGATGTTGCCAGAGTTAAGCAAAGACGATACATAGATGGAGTTGTTCTTGAAGCAAATTATGCATACGGTGATTACGCGTTGAAAGATAATGCCAATTCCGCTACTGATGGTGACGTTGATATTGCACTTGCTCTGTATATTGCTTGGATGCAGTGGGGTGATTATATGGGTGTTAATGATGTTTTGGGAAATCCAATTTCCTATAAGAAAGAAATGATTGACGTAATTCGTGGTTTAGTTGCGATGAGTACTCGTTTCCCAACCGAAAATCCTCAGCGTAGTAATACTGGTGAGATTGGTTTTGATGGTTATATGAAAAATGGTGATACGTGGAATGAAATTACAGGTTGGGCCAGTCAAGCAGCGAATTATTTTGTAGAAAATGGTATTTCAAAATATCCTGAATTTGGTGGATCTCAGGAACAGCATACTGACTATAGTGCTCCTGCATATTTCCGTGAATTTCACGATTTGTTGCAATCTTTGTTGTCAGAGGGTGAGACGAATGAATGGGAAATAGAACAATATCGTCGAGCTGAAGCGTCGTCAGATTGGATGGTAGGGAATTGGACGGGGCAAAATCCCAAAAATATTTTTATGGGAGAAACAGCAACGGTTAGTAATGCAAATGTTGTTACTTTGGCTGCAGGAAACCAAGGCGGACGTTTTCGCTCTGCGTGGCGTACAGCATTGAATTATACTTGGCATGGTACTCCTACTTATACATGGAATCCAACAACACACAAAGTAGAAAATGGTTCTAATGATTATGAGTTAAAAGCCAGCAAGCAATTGTCTGGTTATATGAATAGCCCACAGGACTGGGGTAATATAGGCTGTACTGAATATGGAGGTGGTCCATCGGTTTCCTATAAGGGACCTTCAACATTAAACTGGGAAGTTATGCCCAATGGAATCTCTCCTGTTTCTACATTTACATTAAACTGGGTTCCAGGAACAGGTATGCCATCCGCCATAAATGCTCAAGATTTAGATCTTGCTGGTTTACTATATCGTCAATGTAATATTGAATGGGATGTTAAAACTGGTGGAGATGGATATTTAACGAGTGTGCCTGTTTATTTCCATGGTTGGTTCCGATTGTTAGGTATGTTGATTGCAACAGGTAATCATCTGGCTCCAAGTAAAATGGTTGCTCAACCAAATATGAAAATATATCGAGTAGTTGAAGATAGTGTTTCGTGTGCTTATACAGGCGATCAGATAACGTATCATCTCGATTATAGAAACTATGGCTCTGTCGATGCACAAAATGTGACAATTGTAGAACACGTTCCCGACGATTTTATCTTTGTGAGTGCCGATCGTGGTGGTGTTTACGATGCTGCTACACATACTGTTACATGGAATATTGGAATGGTTCCTGGATTCAAAACAGGTGCATTGGATGTTACTAAAGGACGCGTTTCTTACGAAGCAAAAATAGGTCCCAATGCATCAGGGAGATATTGTACAACAGCCAGTATATCTTGTTCAAATGGTTTAGGCTGGACATCAAATGAATATCCCAATGCGGTTACTCCAACGATGCAACGTAACTGTGTTGATGTAATTAAGCGTTCTCTTTTAATAGAGAAAATAGCGAATCGAGAACAAGTAAATCCAGAAAACAATGTGGTTTATACGATAAATTTTGAAAACTCATCAGAAGCAGGTTGGCTTGATGGCGGTCGCCCACGCGTAGGTATTGCGGTTTCAAATGCAATATCATCAAATCAATTAAAATTACGGTTTAGGTTGTATAATGATGCAATAGAACCATATATAAACTATGGAAATTATCGTATTTCATATTATTTGTTTGATGCGTCATATAAATGTTTAAATGGTGATGCCGGTTGTGCAAATGGTTGGACGTGGGCTTCAGATTGTTATGAAGGACGTAGAACTAGTTCAGATAATATCACTCTTTCTCGTGAAGATGTGGTAGAAGGTAGTGACGAATATGGCCGTTGGAATCAGAGGTTGATGTTGAAGTTTGCTCCACTTCTTGTTACAAGTACAGGACATATCAGTAATTACTATGGAATGGGGTCTCGTGTTCATCGTGGTGGTGCTGAACCTTTGCGTGTATTTGGACGTTTGACACCAAATTATAAAGATTTTGATGCCACCGATGATTGGTCATATAATGCGAATATTACTGATGCTGATGATGGTCTATATTTTCCTGTGTCGCCAAGTTGGCAAGAAATAGACCCTACAACAGGTGCTTCTGTAAGGAAAGACTTGAATGAATATATTCCATCAATCTGTGAAACACCTCGATATACAGTTCCTAATATTTTAGTCGAAGAATTTGATGGTTATACGTGGCGACGTATTTTGGGAACAGGTCCTATGGCTGGTCGTGATGCCGAAAATGTTGTGATTGTCGATACTTTACCCAAGGGCTTAACTTTTGTCGCTTTTCAAGGAAATTGTCCGTTATCAAGTAGTGGTGCAACGTGGCGTACCTATAAACTTGCTGATGGAAGAGATGTTGTGGAATGGAAAATCCCAATGTTGAGAATTAAACAAAAGGGGAGTATTGTATATTCCGCAACAGCAAATTTCCCATCTGGTGCAAGATGTCAGTCTGACGATGAAGATATTGATAACCTTGCGTGGATATATGCGGATTTAAACTCTCCAATAGCAGATACCGCTACCGTCACAGTAACGTGTGCAAAAGTTCCAGAACCTATAGTGCCAACTACTCTTAGTAAAACATCTTCGGAAGAAACTGTTGCTGTTAATGATGAAGTAACATTTACCTTGAAATATGAACAAACACACGGAGCGATATTTAATGAGGCGGAAAAAGATGCCTCTTATTGGACTCAGACGGCGAAAGGGACTATTTCTGGAGGAAAAGCAACTTTGGCTCAACCAAATAATGGCGAAGAGTCAAAACTTACGTGTAAAGCGTCAAAGTCAAAAAATATGTTTGCTCAATTTGACGCTAGTCTTACACAATATGCAGATGTCTTCTTTTTTGTACGTGATAAAATCACATTGAAACTCAATCCGCAGTGGGATGGTATAAATGTGGATTGTATTGATAATGGAACATCTTTGGGTACATTTTCAATAGCATACGACAAGTCCAAGCCATATCATTTTGCTCTTGATATAACAGACAATATTCTTCGATTGTGGTTTAGTAATGCTAGTGTCGATACTTCCGTTTCTGCCCAAGTAACAGCAGAAGTAAGAACTCTAACGCCAGGTTGCTTCGGCTTTTATCAAACTGCTTCTGGTAACAACTCGTTTTCAAACATCCATGTCCATACTGATTACGCCTATAATTTGAAGATTGTTGATGATTTTCCTTCAGAACTTGAATTTGTGAGTGCAACTGATGGGGGAACATATACAAATGGCAAGGTCGTTTGGACAAAAGAACAAGGTATGGATAATCCAATTCCGTTTGGAACAAAATATACTGTTAGTGTTACAGCAAAGGTTAAAGAATGTTCTGAAAAATTAATCAATGAAGGTCACGTAGAGTTACTTGGTCACGCTGACGATGAAATTCGTGCTCAAGCAATTGTGGAATGTGGCAATAATATGCCAGATCCTCCAATTGTGGAAGATGTTTCCTACTGTCAAGGCGATGATGCAGATGAATTGACAGCTATTGGTGAAAATTTGCAATGGTATGCGTCAAATAAGACAACGAAATTACCTGGCGCGCCAACACCTTCAACGGCTGATGCGGTAACAACCACGTACTATGTGACACAAACGGTTGACGGCGTGGAAAGTTCCAAAGCTCCGCTGGCGGTTGTTGTGCATCCAAAGCCAAGCAAACCGACTATTGCCGCCAACAGCCCTGTGTGCGCTGGCGAGGAACTTACTATTTCCACCTTGTCAATGCAGAACGCGACATATAAATGGACGGGCCCGAATGGATTCTCATCAACGAACGTGGGCAACACAATTTCGTCGGCTTCGGTTTCCGATGCTGGTGAATATTCGGTTGTGGTTACGTCGGAATTCAACTGTGTGAGCGACGAAGCCACGAAGGAAGTTGTGGTTAATCCTGTTCCTGATAAACCTGAAGCAAAAACATCTATATTATATTGTAAAGGTCAAACGGCTGAAGTGCTTACCGCCGATGGCGACAATTTGCAGTGGTATTCTTCGGCAACGGCAACAACCGCGTTGAGCGAAGCTCCAACACCAACAACAAATGTTGTGAAGGATGTGAATTATTATGTTTCGCAAACAGTTGACGGTTGCGAGAGCGAGCGTTTGGAAATTTTAGTTTCAACGGTTGACAAACCTGATGCTCCGCAAATTACCACAAATTCACCGGTTTGTGCTGGTGAATCGTTGGAATTGGGAACCTCTGTCGATGGTACGTATGAATGGACTGGTCCAAACAACTTTACATCCGACAAACAAAATTTGTCTATTGACGATGTAACGGTTGATGCGGCTGGTACATATAGTTTGGTGGTTACTGTGGGAACGTGCCGAAGCGATGAGGCGACAAAAGTGATAGAGGTGAATCCAATACCGGCAACGCCGTCGCCAACCAACAATGGACCGAAGTGCGAAGGTGAAATTGCGACGGTGTCAACTGCAAATGTTTCTCGGGCAGCTTACACATGGACTTCGCCAAGCGGCACGATATACAACGACCAAAGTGTGACTGTGACCGAAGCTGGTGAATATAGCGTGGTGGTTACTGTTGCTGGTTGCGAAAGCGCGGCTGGCACAACAGAACTTGTGATTTATGCTAAACCGGAGCCTCCAGTGGTTGAGGATGTGCAATATTGTCAAGGGGAAACAGCAAAACGTTTGACCGCCGAAGGAACATTCTTGGGCTGGTATGAAAATGCCACTGGCGGATTTGGCGTGTCTTCCGCTCCAATACCAAGCACGGCAACAACGGGAACAAACACATATTATGTTACCCAAAAAGTCAACAATTGCGAAAGTGATAGGGCGGAAATAAAGGTTCAAACTCTCGAACCGCCAACAAAACCTGTGATTACAGTCAACTCACCAGTGTGTGCAGGCGATGCCATTTCGTTTGAAACAGAATCGCAGGGAACCTATACGTGGAGTGGTCCAAATGCGTTCAATTCGACAGAACAAAATCCAGAAATAGCGAATGCAGTTGCTGGTTCGGCAGGCGAATATTCATTGGTGGTGAAAGTCGGAAATTGTACGAGTGAGGCTGGTACGGCAACGGTTGTTGTCAATCCTATTCCGTCAATTACTTTCGACCCTGTTGCCAATCAGTGTGTTGACGGTGCTGAGGTTACTTTGCATGCGACCGCAATGCCGTCGGGTGGAATAGGTGAGTTCAGCGGAACAGGCGTTTCGGGAACGTCGTTCTCTCCATCTCAGGCAGGTGTGGGAACGCACACGATAACATATACATATACTGTAAACAATTGTACTGCTACAGAAACCATTGATATTGTGGTTCAAGATAAACCAGAAGTTTCGTTCGCATTGCCAACAACGGCTTGTGCTTCAAGTGATGTGATTGCATTGGTTGGAAATCAAACGGGCGGAACGTTTACCGCTGTTCCAAATATTGATTTGAGCGCAGGCTTCATTCCTGCAAATGCAACGGTAAAACAGGAATATACCATTACTTATGAATATTCCGATGGCGTTTGCTCAAATTCCACATCGAACAAAATTACTGTTTACGATCCACAAAAACCTGTGGGTGTCGATGCTGCTGAAGTATATACTAAAGTTTCTTCAGGTACAGTCCCTGAGTTGAGCGCGACTGGCGTTAATATGATTTGGTATAGCGACGAAGCGTTGACAACCCAAGTTCAAACCGGGGATTCATATACACCAAGCGAAACAGTTGTACTTGATGGAGACCAAGGAAGAATCGGTACCTATACCTATTATGTGGTAAGTACCGAAGAAGGTTGTACATCTGAAGCGACTGCGGTTCATCTCGAGATATTGAGCTGTATGGTGAAAACGCCAAAAATTAATTCTGCTTCAGTATCAGTTTGTGAAGGTGAAACCGACCCTGACAAACGTATTATTAACGTCGTTACCGATGCGTATGGAATGGTGGTACGCTGGTATAATACTGCCAGAGAACTAAAACAAGAGTCGTCGGTAGTATGGACATTCGACCCAGAATTGTCGGAAGTTGGATCAAACGTGTTCTTTGTGACTGCATTCGACGAAGACCAAAATTGTGAAAGTCCGTTTGTAAGCGTAATCTATGCTATTCGCAAATTACCTACGGTAAGTTTCAATTTGCCAGAAGAAGTTTGCGAAGGTTCGGAGGTAATTGATTTTGCTCCATTAAAATCACAAGAATCTGGCGTGGTTATGTCGCTTTGGGGCGACCAAGGTCCAGAAACGTCGTTCTCTCCAGACAGGAAAGGTACTTATAATTTTGAATATTCCTATACCGATGCTCGTGGATGTACTAATAGCATCGAAAAACAAATTGTTGTCCATCCATTGCCTGACGTGCGAGTTAACCCAATACCTGATGCATGTGAATACGACGATCCTATTGATTTGAGTTTTTATGCAGAACCAATAGCTGGAACATTCGCTGGCTCGGGCGTTACACAAAATATCTTGTTCAATCCTGCCGCAGTTACGGCAGGAACAACGGCAACGCTGACGTACACTTATGTTGACGGAAAGAATTGTTCAAAAACACAGGATTTTTCTATTAACGTAGTTGCCCGTCCGCAAGTAACATTCTCCGATGTCCCATCGTTGTGTGTTGGAGGCGAGAAACACGATTTGTTACAATACGTAACACCGACTACAGGTACATTCTCAGGCGAGTATGTTGATGGAACAGATTTCAATCCAACAACAAATGGTAGTCACAAGGTTTCCTACACTGTGGAATCCAATGGATGTAGCACTACGGTAGAAAAGACTATTGTGGTGAACGAACTTCCAGTGTTGACATTGGAAACAAATGATGTCGCTTGTGTCAATACGGGAAATGTTACTCCGCAATTGTTCCCTGCTGGTGGTACATTCAAAATTGATGATGAAGTTGCTACGGCAATCAATACGGAAACGTTGGCGATAGGAAATCATACATTATTATATGAATACAAAGACCCATCAACGAAGTGTGAAAATTCTCTATCAAAGCCATTGGAAATCCGTAAAATAGAATCTCCAGTTGTTGCAGATAAAACGGTTGTGATTGGTTCTGCGGATTTAACAATTACAGCTACTGGCAATGGTGGTACGTTAGAATGGACTGATAAACAAAATGGTTCGAAAACAACGGCTCCTTCTATTTCGAACCCAACTTCGGATTATGCTGGTGAATGGGAATATTGCGTGACGGAAAGCGACGGAACGTGTACGAGCGAGCCGGCTTGTATGAAGTTTACGGTTATTTGGTGTCCAGCCCAAGCTCCTCATGTTACAGTATCAGGCGCATACGTAAATGAACGTTGGGCGGATGTGCTTTATACAGAAATTTGTGCTTCCGACGAAGTGCCTATATTCCATGTAACAGGTATTGAGGATGGTGCTACAATTAATTGGTATGATGGTCGCACTGGTAATTATGTAAGTGTGGATTCTCCTGAAGCATATCAAAATAATGCTATTAAGGGTAAGCCAGGCGAATATTCTATGTCGGTATCGCAAACAACAACAGGCGAGAACGGTTGTACAAGTATTCCGACAAGTGTTATTGTGAATATCCACGAAAATCCACAGATTTCAATTAATAATGACCAACTTCATTTCTGTGATTATGATGACAGAGTGAAAATTGAAGTTTCTTCGGGCGTATATGAGGGTGAATTTACATTTAGCGGCGAAGCAGTTGTGGATGGTTATTTCTATCCATCGTTGGCGGAAACTATTGGATCGGCAATCCCAATCACAGTTGAGTTTACTGATAATTCAGAAATAGGTTGCTCAACAAGTGAGTCTTCACGATTCTATGTGCATCACGTTGAGCCACTTACTGTTCAATCTCCAATTACACAGTTGGAAAGTGATTACGAAACAGTGTTGTCGGTAACGCCTGACGGCAATAACAAGGCTGTGTGGTACGATGACTGTGGTGATGGCAAGAGCCAATTGTTTGTGGGAAGCACTTATCAGACTGGTTTGGTTGGTATGAACAGTGAAAATTATGGTGTGACGCAACGCGACCGATATGGTTGCGAAAGCGAATGTGCTATAATTCAGGTTGACCGTATTAAATGCCCAACTCCTGCGCCAACAGTATATGTTGACCAAGACCAAATCTGTGCTACCGACGAAATCCCTACATTTACCGCAAGTGGTTTGGACGATGTGGAATTTACGTGGTATGAGAATGGTGAAATTGTTGGGTTTGATAAAACATTCACGCCGTCGTCGTTGAAAGGTAAGGCAGGCGAATATACGTGGATGGTTACGCAAACAACTACCGGCGCGAATGGTTGCGAGGGCGTTGGCGCTCCTGCTACATTGAAAATTCATCAATCGCCGGAAATTGTTGTCACTATTTCCGATGTGATTTGTATGAACGAAGGCGTTGTTGTTCCTCAAGCGAATTTGACGGGAACGCAATTCGCATTCGATGGCGCTAAAGTTTCGGTTATCGATCCTACACTTTATACTCCAGGGACATACAAATTGGCGTACGCATACTATGACCCTGTTACTGGCTGTCCTGCTGTGGAATCGCAATACGATTGCTACACCGACGATTGTATGTATAAGATGATTGAAATCCGCGAAATTCCAAAGGTTGTGGTTAACAATACCACAAGTTTGATTATAGCCGAATCGTTCCCAATTTCTATCGCTTCGGGTCATGGCGGCGATTACACGTGGACTGATGCTGACGGAAATGTTGTGGGCGAGGGTGCTACAATGCAACACCCATACGAAGTTGCGGTTGGCTCTTGGAAATACTGCGTAACGGAATCTGATGAGGTTTGTACAAGCGACCCAGCTTGTATGACATTTACCATCATCGATTGCCCTGTTCCTGCTCCAAAAATCGTGGAAACCAACATTATTGGGTGTACTAACGAACCAATGAAGGCAATGGAAGCTGAAGACCAAGGCTATATGGTACGGTGGTACAAGGAGGACGATGCAAACACAGTTCAAATGACAGGTTTGTCTTATACTCCTGATGATTTAACAAGCGCAGGTGTGTATAAATATTATGTGACTCAAGCCGACGAAACTTGTGAAGGCTTGCCAACAATGGTTACCTATGAATTGAAAACCACGGAACTTCCAATTGTTGACGGTTTGGCAACATTATGCGAAAACGACGAATTGGATTTGGTAGCCGACGATGTTGTTTCATGGTATTCCGAAGATCCGAAAACTTCGTCGCCTGTTGAGGAATCCGATGTGTTTACAATTTCATATCCAGAAGCTGGCGAATATACCGTTTATGCAATACGCACCGACGAATATTGTAGCAGCGACCCGTTGGCTTTGACGGTGACGGTGAACAAGATACCGGCACAGCCTGTAGTGACTACAAATAATGTGTGCGAAGGAAGCAAAGTGGTATTCAATGCTGTTGGTACTGATATTATTTGGTATCAATCGGGATATGAAGTTGAGGCTGGTGAAACCTACGAGGTCGAAAATGTTCACGCTGGTGAAATCGCTGTTCAGGCTACGCAAACCATCGATGGTTGTACAAGCCCGTTGACTGATGATAATGAGGTAGTAGCTGTGGTATATCCAATTCCAGAACGGCCAACCGCTGTGAACCGTACAATCTGCGAGGATGCGAATATTCAATCCGTTCAAGTTCAGGCATACGCCGAAACAGTTACGTGGTATTCCGATGAGGAATTGACAACTGTTATTGAAACAGGAACAACGTATATGCCAAAAACTAAGGAAACGCAAACCTACTACGTTGTGCAGACCGAAAATTCTTGCTCGAGCGAACCTGTTGCGGTTACATTCACGGTTCAGCAAAATCCAGAACCAGTACGTTTCAAACAAACAACCGATATTGTTTCCTGCGAAGGTTCTCAAGTCGTAATTATGACAGAAACATCAAATACGGTGTATTGGTACGATAGCCAGGATGGTTTCCCAATCTACACAGGTAGATTCTTCACTATTGATAATACTGAACAAGGCTCTTATGTTTATTATGCACAGCAGAAAGATAAATATGGCTGTAAGAGTGGCTTGTCTGCAAAGAAGGTGATAGTTAAATCTGCGCCAACAGTGGCAAAAATTGTGCAGGAAGATACTATATGTATATATGAAAACCAAGGAATGTTGATTGCTGAACGCAATAATGATGATGAGGCTATTTCGTGGATTTCGCCTAAGGGAGAAACACTTGACATTGGTGATACACTTGTCGTTGACGACACTATGATTGATGATGCTGGTGTATATTTATTCAGAGCTCGTACAACAAATACTACTTGTTCGTATGAAACCAGAAAGGAAATTCCTCTGAAATTTGTCGTGCTCCCACAACCAGAAGCGCCTAAGTTGATCACAGAAAGTTTCTGCTACACGGGCGAACCTGTGAAACTTGTTGCCGAAGGCGAAAATATACTGTGGTACACTCCTGAAGGAAATATGATTGCTGGTTGTCCGTACAAGAAAGAATGTAATACATATTATATTGAAGCGGGAACTTACGATGTGTATATGACGCAAAATGTGAATGGCTGCGTGAGCGACACTGTCGCTAACCAATTCTTGATTAGTGCGTTGCCGTCGCCTTACATTGTCGGTAAATCACAATTGTGCGCAAATTCCAACGAAGTGTATGTGGTAACAAAAACAAATGAATCGAACTTCATTGATTGGACATTGACAGGCAACAGAGTTTCGTATGATATGTCGAACTACAGCACTGGCTTCGTTCGTTCGATTGACTGGATTGACCCAGGTGTTGATACAATCTTCGTAATTGAGAAAAATAAATATGGCTGTATGGGAAAAACCGAGATGGTTGTTGAGGTGGTTCCAGTCCCCGATGCTCAATTTATTACTGAATTACTTGGACAAGAAGGCGTTGTGACGTTCACTAACACTTCGGAACCGCAAATTCTCGATGAAGGTGATTTCTCAAAAGAATATCATGTAGATTACTACTGGGATTTCGGACGTTTTGCTGATTCGTCGAATATCTTGGAAAATAAGAAAGTGTTCGACCGTGAATATCCGTATGGCGACCACACCGTGGAACTTACCGCTATAAATGAATTTGGTTGTACGGCAAAATATACGGAGGGATTCTTTGTAAATGTTGAACATCGTTTGTTCATTCCATCGGCGTTCGCTCCAATGAGTCCAGGTAACGAAGTTCGTATTTTCAAACCGAAAGGTGTGAACTGTAAGACATTTGAAATTTGGATTTATGACGCATGGAACAATTTGGTTTACTACTCTTCGGGTGTTGACGAACGTGGCGCACCAATCGCGTCGTGGGACGGTATGGTGAACGGAAAAATGAAGGAAGCTGGTACGTATCGCTATAAAATACTCGTAACATTCGAAGACCACGAGGAAGAAACGATGAGAGTCACGCAGAATGCTAAACCAATTTACGGAAACGTGATGTTGATGCGATAACCCAAAAAAGAGGAAGCGGATGTTTCCTCTTTTTTTCTGTAAAAAATGCAAGTGTATGGAACAGAATAAGATATTGGAACGTTTACTTGACGAGGCCAAACCTTTTATACAGGAACAGGAACGTGATTTGCCTAAAATTCGTCAGGCGTTTGATATGTGTGAATCGTATGTGTCAAGCGAACAAGTTGAACAATTGCTGAATCAGGCGGAAATCGCCATTACAATGATAGGACTTGGCGCGAAGGCGTTGATGGCAATTTTCTTGAAACCATGTCTTGACAATAAAGTCATTGATGAAAAAACAATTTCCCGTGAGTTTGGCGACAAAGTTTTGGGCATCGTCCGTGGATTGCAGACGGTGGCGAAAATCAACACATCGCGCTCGCGGATGCAGTCGGAAAATTTCATAAAATTGATATTGAGCCAGGCCGATGATGTCCGTGTGGTTCTTATCTTGTTGAGTTCCAAATTAAACCAACTTCGAAATATATCTTCATTGCCTGAACAAGAGCAACTGACATTGTGCGAGGAATTGGATTCGTTGTACGCTCCTTTAGCGCATAGATTGGGTTTGTACCAAATAAAAACAGAGATGGAGGAGATGTCGATGAAATATCTACACAACGACATTTATAAAACCATCGCACGCCAACTTGCCGAGAAAAAAGCAAGCCGCGACGAATATATCCGCCGTTTCATAGAGCCACTCAAAGCGTTGCTCGAGTCGAAGGGGATTCCTCCGTTCGAAATTAAAGGTCGTCCGAAATCAATTCACTCCATTTGGAATAAGTTGCAGAAAGGAAAAGTCACGTTCGACCATATTTATGATTTGTTCGCAATCAGAATTATTATTGATTCAGAACCGCAAAACGAAAAGCGCGATTGTTGGAATGTGTATTCAATCATTTCTGATTTATACCGACCGAATCCGAATCGGCTCCGCGACTGGATTTCGTCGCCAAAATCAAGCGGATATGAATCGTTGCACACCACTGTTCTCGGACCTGAAAACCGCTGGGTTGAGGTGCAAATCCGTACTCGGCGAATGGACGAAGTTGCCGAAAAAGGACAGGCGGCGCATTGGATTTACAAAGATGGCGATACGGCTGCTGGCTCGGTACATTGGCTTTCGAAAATCCGTGACATTCTTGAAAATCCTACCGACGATAGCCTGGAAAACGACAGCAATTCACGCATGGAACTCTATTCCGACGAAGTCTTTATTTTCACGCCACAAGGCGATTTGCGGAAACTGCCGGCACATGCAACGGTACTCGATTTCGCCTATGAAATCCATTCAAACATTGGAAATACATGTACGGGTGGAAAAGTCAACGGAAAAATTGTGCCGCTGAAATACGAACTGAAAAATGGCGACGCGGTGGAAATTCTGACTTCTAAAAACCAATCGCCAAAACAAGATTGGCTGTCGTTTGTGAAAACATCAAAAGCACGCCAGCATATTAAGAAATTCCTGCGCGAGATGCAGTATAAAACTGCCGAGATTGGAAAGGAAATGCTTGCACGAAAATTTGCGCAGTCCGAAATTAAATTCAGCGACGAAAATATTCGTAAACTTATTAAGAATCTGAATTTTAAGGAACCTATCGACCTGTATTTGGCAGTAATGGACAATAAGGTTGATTTGTCGGTCCTAAAAACTCTTTTTGATGATAAAACAGAGGATAAAAAGCCTGTTCCTATTGATTCTGAGGATTTTAGCGGAAAAATCAGTCGAAAACTTTCCAAAGAAGGCGACAACTTGCTGATAATCGACGATTTGAACGATAATCTTGATTATAAATTGGCAAAATGTTGCAGTCCAATCAAGGGCGACGACATTTTTGGTTTTGTGACGGCTGGCAATGGCATAAAAATTCATCGTTTGAACTGTCCGAACGCAATGAATATGATGGAAGTGTATCCGTATAGAATTATCAAGGCACGGTGGAGCAAAGCCGATGCAAATGTCGATTTTAGTGCGGGTGTGCGCGTCACTGGTAGCGATGAAATCAGCATTGTGAGCAATATTACGGAATTGTTCTCGAAAGATCAATTTGTGAAATTGCGTGGGTTCAACCTTAATTCCAAAGATGGTAATTTTGAGGGAATTCTAACTCTTTCAATACGAGATAGTTATCATCTTGATAAAATTTTGGAACGGATTCGGGCAATCAAGGGTGTGTATTCTGCAGAGCGATTTGACATGCGGAAATAGCAGTTGAGGAGTTTTTTTCAAAACCACTTCGTTTTCTTTCCACAAAAACATTACTTTTGTAAAAAAAGATTGCAATATGAAATTTGAATTTACAGCGGCTCGCATCGCACAAGCACTTGACGGCGTTGTTGATGGTGACGAGAATGCAAAAATTGTAAGAGTGTCGAAAATTGAGGAAGGGCGCGAAGGCTCTATCACATTCCTCGCAAATCCTAAATATACGCCGTATATATATACGACCAATGCAACTGCCATAGTGTGCAGTAAAACGTTCGTCCCTGAACATCCAATTTCGTCAACGCTCATCCGTGTTGACGACCCATACTCGTCGTTCACGAAATTGTTGGTGTTCTATCAAAAAGAAAAGGAACAAAAGAATTTGAAGGGAATTTCGCGGAAGGCGCACGTGAGCTGGAATGCAAAAATTGGCAAAAATGTGTATATAGGTGATTTTGTGTCGATTGGCGCACATGCTGAAATTGGCGATAACTGCAAAATTTATCCAAACGTTACAATTTACCCATACGCAAAAATTGGCAAAAATGTGTTGATTCACGCTGGGGCGATTGTGCTCAACGATTGCGAAATAGGCGATAATTGTATTTTGCAGCCAGGTTCGGTTGTGGGTGGCGACGGCTTTGGTTTTGCACCGCTTGAAGATGGCTCGTATATGAAGATTCCACAAACAGGAAATGTTGTCCTGAAAGAAAATGTGGAAATTGGTACAAATGCCACTATCGATCGTGCCACAATGGGCTCAACGGTTATTGAACACGGCACGAAAATCGACAATCTTATTCAAATCGGTCATAATGTAACCATAGGTTCCGACTGCGTGATTGCTGGCCAATCGGGAATCGCTGGCTCTACAAAAATGGGCAATAATTGTATGATTGGTGGACAAACTGGTGTCGCTGGCCACCTTCACATTGGTAACGGAGTTCAATGTGGAGGAAAATCAGGTATCTTCGCCGATGTTCCTGACAATGCCAAATTAATGGGCGCTCCAGCGTTCGAAGGACACGAATTTAAACGGACATACGTTCATTTCCGTAATCTTTCAAAAATTGTGAAAGAAATGAATGAACTCAAAAAACAAGTTGCTGAACTACAATCACAATTAAAGAATAAGGAATAATGGCAAAGTTAGATTTGGGAAAACCCGAAAAATTCGTATTTGCACATTTTTTCATACGAAATTTTTTGTTCTTGTTTTGGTTTAAGATCTGGTACAAAAACATTACTATTGTTGGTAAGAAAAACCTTGACCGCAAAACACCGACAATTTTGGCTATAAACCATCAAAACACGGCTATGGATCCGCTTGCTCTGTGTGGTACAATTTTCCGTGCCATTACGTGGCTTGCCCGTGCCGACCTCTACAAAAAGAAATCGCTGGTTCCCATTTTCCATGCCTTGAAAATTTTGCCCATTTTCCGTCAACGTGATGGACTTAAAAGCCTCGAAGACAATACTATAGTGTTCGAAAAAGTTGTGGATGTTATTTCTGCAAAACGCCTTGTAGGGCTGTTCCCCGAAGGCACACACTGGGGCTTCCGCCGATTGCGCCAAACAAGAAAAGCCATCCCTCGTATAGTACACATGGCTGAGGAAAAAAATAACTTCGACCTTGACATTAATATCAACCCGATTGGTATTTATTACGATGATTATATCTCGGTGCGCTCGAATTTGTTTGTGAAAATTGGCGAGCCAATTCCTATGCGACAATACCTTTCTGCTTTGAAAGAAAACCCACAAGCTGCTGAAAATGAAATTCGTGAAGCTATAGAAGCTGGAATGAGAAACACTATGCTCGACATTCCGCAAATGGACGAAACATATTATACGGTTGAAAGTCTTCGACTTATCTGTAGAAATCAAACGCTTTCGAACATACACGCGACAGGAAATCGGCAGGAACGTGCGTTTGCAGCTGATAAAAAAACAATAGAATTGGTTGAAAATCAAGAAAATACTCAAAAAGGCTATATTGCTTCGCTTAAACCAATGGTAGATGCATACGAAGAAAAACGTAAAGCGGTAAATTACTCATACGAATTGGTGGAAAATAATGGCGATGATGCTTTTTGTGTAATCTGGAACTGTATGAAAACAGTGGTGCTGCTGCCGTTATTTCTCATCAGTTGTGTGTTTTGCGCGTTACCATATTGGGTGATGAACAAACTTGGCGATACATTTGCAAAGGACATTTTATTTAGAAATTCAATAATGTTTGTGGGTGGATTGCTTTTAGTTATTGTTGTGCATCTGATTTTAGCAATATTGTGGTTGACGCTTGTACCTCTTCCATGGTGGACGGTTTTCCTCTTCATTTTGGGCATAACTCTGCTTTGGCCTGTATTTATTGACTATCCACGACTTGTGAATCGTACAGGACAGGAATTGCAGTTCAAAATTGGACTGTTGACTAAATCTGCAAAAATCACAGAACTCTGCTCGCTTCGCGATACGGTTAAAAATGAATTTGCAAAATTGTTATAGTGCCGTTTTGCTTACGTATTCCGCCGCATCGCGCATAAGCAAAATTGCCCGTTCCAATTCAGGAATATCTTCAAATCCGTAGGAAATGCGCAGTTGGCGTTGTCCTTCGGATTTCATTCTGTCGTTTTGCGATACGCAGAAACAGCCTGGAACGTATATCAATCGAGGATTCATTGGATTGCCGTCAACAACTGGGTCGCCAGTTTTTCGTGACAAATAGGCAAAAAACAATGAGTCGGGATGGGTTTCTATCTGTTTGAATGTCAGATAGAAATAAAACCCTGCTTGCCCACCAGAGTAGCGTTCCAAATATGTTCCAAGATGTGTTTGTATAAGTTGTTGTAAAGCGTTGGCTTTTTCTCTATAGCCAGCGCGGACTTTCAGTGCATGGTCGTCAATGTGGCAGTCGATGAAGCGTGCCGCCATTTCTTCGTTTATCAGTGGGGCGCTGAAGCCAATATCGCTCGTTTTTTGAATAAGCGCCTGCATCAAATCTGAATTGTCGGCAATGGCGTAGCCAATGCGTAATGCGGGCGCAATGATTTTCGACAGCGTGCCTAATTCCACAACTAACCCATCTTTATCGAACAACAGGCCTGAGTGTGGCTTTTCTATGGTGGTGTCGAATATAATGTCTTCGTATGCTTTGTCGAAAATTACTGGGATTTTTCTCCCTAATTTACGGGAAACTTTTGTTGCCAACTCAACGATTTCTTTTCGTCGGTCGTTGCTCAAAATGATTGATGACGGATTGTTGACCGTTACTATGTAAAAGAAGCTAAGTTTTTCGGTGTCAATTTGTTCCAATGTTTTTTGCAACAAATCGGAACGCATTCCGTGTGAATCTTCGGGAATTGTACAGATTTCGAACCCTTTGCGTTGCAGTGTCTCCGTATAAATGTAGTAATTCGGTTCGGCGGTTATAACTATGCCTTGTGGGAGAATTTCCGCAAGTGAATCCAATAGACTGGTCGCTCCGTTTGCGCCGATGCAAATCGTTTTTGAGTCCATCAACGGATTGGTAATACCGCCTATTGCATTTCTGAGATAATAATTGCGAATGGCGTTCCGTAAATTCTCAGAGCCGTCGGCTGAACCGTAATTCAGGGCGTTTTTATAGGTTTCGGTGTGTGCCAGCACATATTGGAAGCACTCCGCTAATTGGCTGTGGGGAATTGTTTCGTCGTTCACATACCCAACGCCTAAATTTATATCGACACCTTGACGAAAATCCTTTGAAAACGAAGCCGTCATTTGGTTTACAGGAGATGGTGTCAGCGATTTATCTCCAAAATTCGACAATAAAAATGTGTACATATCAAGACAAAAAAAATGCCGGGCAAATGCTCGGCATTTCACTATTTATAATACTAACTAGTAATTCAAGAATTGAATGTATGAAAGCATCAAGCCCATATTTTGGAAGTTGCTGATTGTTGAATATGGGTTGGCAGCGTTATCAATCACGCTCTTGTTCTCAACATCTCCTTCTGGTTTGAAACAAGCCTTGAAGTTGATTTCACGGCAGGAGTAGTTCTTTCCAAAGAAACGGATACCAAACGTGGCAACTGGTTGAATCCAAGAACCCTTCATATTTATGAAGTTTTCGTTTTGTCCTTGTTGTGTGATACCAGCATCAGTTTTTTGTACTGTTACACCATCGCCGAGCGCAGGATATGAAATAAATTCAGCGCCAACACCAAATACGAAACCTGTTTTGGAACGGGTTGAAACTGTTGCCGCCGCACCTGAGTTGAAGTCAAAAGTGAAAGGCAAACGCAACATTGTGCTTGGACCACCAAAATCGTTGATTGAACGACCAATACTTGCGGCAGGACGGAATGCCAAACTCAATGATGTGTTGTTCGACAATTCGAGGAGATTAATACGTCCTACAAAAGAAACTGTTGCCAAGTTTATGTTAAGGTTTTCTATATCAAGGTCTTTCAGGTTACCAGCCCCTTTCTTATTAAGGAATTTACCTGTCATTTGCATTACATCGGCTCCCACGGTTCCTCCAACTTGGAAAAATATACGCTCGCCAATGCCACCATGACCTGCTAATGCAACACTTGAAACTAAACTTAGACAAACTACTAGTTGAAAAATTCGCTTCATATTATTATAAATTTACGTAAAACTTTCAATAATTAAGTATTTTCATAAAGGATAGCCCAATATGTATTGGACGATACTCTTTAAAAATTCCAGAGTCAAAGGTATAAAATTCTTTTCCTTTTTCACCAATTCCGACCTTCAAATTAATCTCTTTTACCTTATTTTTTTTCGACCAGTACCGAAAACCCACTTTTGCGGTTGGTAAAATCCATGATTTTAGGAATTTATCATTGTCGTAATCGGAGTCCGTCAATGCGTATGACATAAGGGGTGAACAGAAATATTCAAAGCCCAAACCAAACACAAATCCCATATCAGCCGACGAAATGTAGCGGGCAGCCGCACCAATGTTCAATTCTGCAAAAACTGGCACTGTTACGTTCATTCCATATCGCGAACCTAAATCGTGTACTGGATAAATAGCTCCAATATTCACTGTTGGCGTGGCTGAAACGGTAATTGAAGAATTCATTGTAAGCGGAAGCACCATCATTCGCGCGCCAACCATACCGCTCACAAAGTTCCACTGCACCGATTGGAACGATTCCTGACATTCGTGGTTCAACTTTGTGTCGAACGTGTCAACAATCGCTGATTCTGAAACTGCCATATCGGTTAAAAAACTGAATCCCGCAGAGAAAAATAAGAATCTCGATAATTGCGCCGAAGCACAAAAACCGCACATCATAATTCCTATAATTAGAATAATTTTTCTCATACAACAGTTTTAATATGCTAAAATAGGCGTTTTTCGGCAGTTCTCAAAATTTTTTAAGGGGAAAATCACATTTTATTTGCCATTTACTGCTTTACTTATCAACTTTTGATAGTTTTTGAGTGTTTCTTGAAAGTATTTAACCTTGTCATTTTCAGCTTGTTTCAAACTCTTTCTGTAGTCCATGTACTCTTTGTGGCGATAACTTTCTATGGAATTGTCGTTTTGTAACATTTTTACAATATCCTTGTAAATTGCCATGTCTTCGTTCAAACGGTCGGTCATATTTGTGTTGAAATTCGTGACATCTTCAATTTGTTTTGAGAAAATCGACAATTGTTTGTTGAAATTCAACGCAATTTTTTCATACATATCGTCTTCGCCATAATCGTTAGCCAGCACAACTTTTGCTTCTTTCAACAATTGCAACGACTCAATAGTGGTGGTTACATAGCGCTGAATCACCTCATACACTTGCGGAATCCGTTCCGAGATGAACTCGATTGCGGGGTCGGTGTATTCTTCGTTGATGTCGCCAACCTTTGCAAACACTTCAAAATAGCTTTTTTTGAACACGTATTTGTCGGAATAATATACCAACGACAAATTGCTCCCTTTCCTGTCGAGATAGCGCGAAAGGCTTGCCAGTTCCTGATTGCACAGTGACGAAGCGTTTTGTTGCTGTTTATACACTGAGTCAATTTTTGCGCCGCGCAACGGGAGCATCAGCGAATCGTATTCGTGTATCATTGCCGCGCATTCATCCGACAAACTAATGCATTGGTTGATTTTTTGCGTGCCTTCTTCCAAATAATCTTTGTTTTGAATCATTGGTTTGGGCAAATCTATAATGTTGCGCAACACGTATTTCCCTTGGTATTTTGCGATGTACGCCTGTATTTTTTTGTTTTGCGACTGAATTTTTCCAAGCGAACGGATTTGTTGCGAGTTCACTTTGTTTTGCGTGCTTAACTGCATGGCCAGCAGTTTGTTGGATTCAATGAGGTTTTTCTTCCAATATTCGCTTCGGGCTTGTTTTGAAGTTTGTTCGTGCACATTGTTTTGTGTGGCTATAGCAAACAGTGAATCCGCCAATCGTGCGTGTTCCATTGCTTTTTTCGATTCTTCCAGTGGTGCGAAGATTTTTCCTTTTTCCGATATATAATATGTATTGAAAAATATTTTCACGGCGTAGAAGTAGTACAATGCCTGTGTGTATTGGCAGTCGCGGTTCGTCAGCATTACGTTGTCGGCAAAATATAAGTTCTTTGACAGTAATGGTCTTTCCGCAAATTCATCAAGACGGGTGTCGTTTAGCTGCACGCCTGGAAATTTCTCGATATACACGTCCATTGCTGAATCGCCAGCCATATAATACGAAATTGGAATCGGAAATTTCAGCAGTTGGAACATATCGGTCACTGGCAAGTGGCGTTTTGCGTGCGTGGTTGGGTTTACATATAAATATGTAGGTGAAAATTCCTTAACTGAAACTAAATGAGACGAGTAGGGAATTTTGAACAGTGTCCATAACGCTTTCGACAGTGGTGTGACAATTTCAACGACTTTTCCTGCTGCTGCCGTTAAGTCCATAATATGCCATTCTTCGCCCAATTTCACCAACGCCCACGCATATTCGGCACGGTAGAGCGTGTCGCCTGCCACATAGTCGTAGTCTTTGGTGTAGCCCGGCACGTAAATCGCGGGGATATGCTGGCGGTTGCACATTTCCACGAAGAGCTTGGTGTAGCCGTCGCTCAACGCTTTTTTCTTTCGCAGGATTTTCTTTATGGACTTTGATTCCGCAGGTCGTTTTTCGTACTCCGAATGGTCGTATTTTATGTTTTTGCAAATCCAATAGGCGTAGGCAAGCACAAGTTCTTCGTCGTTGGAACACGGTTTTGCCAAAGCATCCGACAGTTTTTCTACGTTCCGCGACTGCCATATCGGCACATGGCGCGAATTGCGATACACTTCGGCTGTATCGACCTGAGCCTCAGCCAAAAGCATCAGTCCTGTAAGAGCACAAACAAGTGTAGTTATATGTCGAAAAAAGCGCATCAATGCCGTATTTTAGAAAATCGGCACCAATATAAACAACTTTTCAACAAGTTGCAAACATTTTGCAGTTTGTTTTTGAAACAAATGATTTCTTTTGGCAAACCTTTCTTTTGTTTGTGTGCAAAAGTGCCGCTATTGTTGGCGAAGTTTAATTTCAAAATGCATAGGCAACACCTAAACCGATTCGATGGTTAAATAGGTACGAGAAATGCATGGATTTCCTACAAAGTTCGGGTGCTAATCGATTTTGACAAAATTCATATGAGAAATATGCTGACAGATTCGAAAACGCATATTCCACCTGCAAACCTTGCATAGCAACATTAATACCATTTACAACTATATCGGCATGATCTTTTGCCCACAGTTCAGACGAAACGTAGATGCTTTTCCAATCCCATCCTGTCTGCATGTATGTGCAAAGTGAAAGGTTTCGTCTAATTCGAAAATCATAGTCGAACCTCAAATATATGGCATTGGATGTAATTTGAAAGGCATCAGGGGAAATATTCTTGGAATCAAGATCCAACTTGCCTGCATTATGCCTATAATGTGCGTTAAAATGTTGATATCCAACACCTATGCCAATATTCTTGAATTTTCGTGTATAACGGACATTGAACAGAGGGCTTATACTCTCCACGTTCGACACAATACTGCCAAAATCTGCGCTTATCTTGTTTTTCCGCATCACTGGAACCTTTTCGTTATTTTCTTGCCCTAATAAGCATGCACTCATCAAAAGCGATAGTAAAACTGCTATAGTATATTTTTTATTCATAATTCTTCTTTTTAAAATTTGAAACGTAGTCCTCCCCCCAAACTTCGGTATTCCAGTGAGTGTTCATCAATCATATAAAAGTTGTTCCCTTTTATATCGCCTATTTTGGGAAGACAGTATTCATATTGGAAATATACGGCAAATGCGGTATAGCACCATTCTAACTGAAATCCTCTGGAAGATACAACTTCGTGGTCTTTTTCTTCTGCTGTTCCATAAACTTCGTGACGGTAATGTTTCCAATCCGTACCGAATTGGCAAAATGAAAGTAAAGAAAAATGTCGGGAAATTGGCAATTCATAATCTATTCGGAACAATGCACTATGTGCACAAATCGTGGCGATTGGTGGATGTGTATTGATAGGCCAACAACCAGCAAAATAAAAATCACACGTATAATATTGGTAACCAATACCAAACCCTAAACCTTGCCATACACTCCGCCGATAAAAGGCATTTACGTTAGGGCATGCACCAATATTCCTACTCCACATTCTTCCATAATCAACAGAAACCGAATTTTTCCGTATTTTCTCGGTCTGTTCTTGGGCGAAACTGCCTATTCCTGAAATGAAAAATAGCAATATAACTATACATGACTTTTTCATACTCTATTGTTTAATAAATGTTTTACTAATGTTATTTCCTGAACTTGTACTTATTTTTAAGAAATATTGTCCTTCTGGTAGTTCAGAGACATTTAATCTCCAAAGTTGCTCGTTTTTTTCTACTGAACAATTTATTTTTACACCAGCTATGTCAAAGACTTCGATTTTCTGAATTAAATCATAATAAACAAATATAGTTGATTTAGCTGGATTTGGATATAGTTTCATTTGAATTTCTTCTCCGTTATCATCTAGGACGCTTTCTTCTTCGTTTTGGACGATATCAAATTTCTTTAGTTCTACCTCAGGATAGGTCTCGGAATCAACAGTTTCACCTAATGAAAATAGTAAATCGGGGCTATACTCCAATAATATACTACTTACAGGTTTTATATGAACGGTAGAGCCTTGTTCAAAATGAGTTAAAGGATGAATGTTAACATCCTCGATAAATTCAAAAGTAACATCTTTGCCAGTTTTAACAACAACATTATCTAAATTGAATTTACAGCTTCTTAGCAATGTATCTGCATTAAAAGTTTTGTTATGAATATTTTCTGTATGACAGAAAACTCCATTTAAATCTAAAGAATGACCTAACAATGGTGTACTAGAATAGTATTGAGGTGTTTCTTTTAATTCTGGATCTGTTGAATAAACCCATTGATCATGTGTTTTAGCAAATTGAAAAGCTTCATACATAGATACATGACCATCATTATTACTATCAGCATTTACGACAAGTCCAGATGGATAGTGTCCAGCCATTGCCGCAGTCCAGTAATACACAAATTCATTATATTGATAATCTTGGTTATTTAACGTTCTTGAAGCTTCATTGGCTGCACATGCAGTCATCACAACTCTATTAGGTCCAGTTAATTCAGGGATAAAACCTCCACTATAGCAATTCTCCATTATTACGCTTATAGTTTCTGCGTTTATGTCATTTAAATATGAGGCAAACTCTGTTGAGTTAAAGTTATATATTGAACTATAGCTTTGCGGATACCATAAGGCAATTCCCCACCACACAGGTTCGTTACCAGTAGCGGAAAACAAGTTTGTATCACCATGACCCGTGACATAAACAAATAGATTATCATCCTTAGTCAAAGTATTCGCTAAGTTTTCAAAAACAGCAGCCATAGAAGATCTTAACATTGGATATTGTATATCATCCACACCATCATTGTCCAAATCTAAAGGAGAAGAGTCATAATCATTACAATCATCATTATCCACTCCACTATGAAATAGGGGCCACCACCATGGACAATCGTTTGTGGCAATACGACGATCCCCATAATTATCTGTTCCATCAGACATTATCACATAGATTTTTTCTTTCTGATACCCATACACGTTAATTAGCGTACGATAAATCTCACTACAATCATTCCAGTATCTTTTATAATTAGAACGCCTATTCCATACCGCGTTTATTATTACTGCATAATTGTGATCGGATTCACCACCAGTGCGATAATGCAATAAAGTGTCTATTGCCAATTGAGATTTCTTCGCAAATGGATATTCACCGTTACGAGACAAATCCCTTTTAATGCAATATAATTCACATTCGTAAGGATATTTATTGTCGTGTGCCACATCTTTCACATCACCTGTAACATCAAAAGTAACGTAACGACATGGATGTCCCCAGTTAGCAGAGGGAGTTTCATCTATAAAAAACATACTCTCTTTGTCTGAAATACTTTTTGTGGAATCATTTTTTATAAATTTCGATTCGTTGGGATTCAATACCTTATACACATCAGCACGTTCCAATTTGTTTGCCTCAAGATAGTTCTGTACATATTGAGGAATTTTCAGTTCTTGTCCAAATGAAGATATTGAGGCAAGAAGGAATATAAAAATAGAGAATCGTTTCATAATGATTTATTTGCTTTTTAGTTCTTCAATCTGTTTCTGCAAATCTATAATATATAAGGTCAATTCTTCAACTTTTTGTAGAAGAAGATTATCCATTTCACCAACTTTATAGCCGTTTTCTTTGAATTCCTTTGCCGAAGGCACATCAGGCAAATGTTTGTTCTCGGTTACGAATGCTTCCACTTCCGATAGTGGTTTGAGTTTGTAGGTTGGTTCAAACACATAATCGGAAGATGGCACGTCTGCCATAACTTTGAGTTCTTCACAAAGAATACCACTGTTAACGGCAAGCTTATAGGTACTGCTTGCGTCAGCACCATTTACGGAGAGATAATTTGTATGCGTGGAATTTGTAGATACTGTGTAATTACAAGTCAAATGATTTGTTGTAATTACTCCAGCACATTGTATGCTGCCATCTGTAATTAACTTACCACTAGAATTAAGTTTAAAATGAATTTGTGAATGTCCATCAGATGCTATATTTATAAAATCAAATTGACCTTGAGTAATGCTTGACGAAGGTCTTGGTGCATAAATACCACTATCAATAAAAATACCGTATGGAGATAATGATACATAATTTTCTGGATATTCTGTTCCATAGGACTTTCTTAATAATACTTGATCATTTTTAATCTGAACATACGGATTTCCGTTACTTGTTGGGCGTATTTGTGTTACCCCATACCGATAAATAGTGTCCGAAGTCGTTGTGCTTCCTGCCCATTGTTGTGCCATTGCTCCCATTGCCACGCACCAAGAAACAAAAAAGAATAATACTTTTTTCATAATTAAAAATTTAAATTCAACATACCACAAAAATGGAAACCTTTTTTCAAAAAATTATTGTCAAATTTGACGGAAAATCGTGCAGATTTGCGCAAATTTTCAGTTTTGTTGGTATTGTTAATTTTAGTTTTTTTGTATAACATTCTGAAAAAATGCTTTGTCGTATATTTGTATCAATGAAAACAATGCTGAATAAAATAACAAAACTGAGGAGAAATATCATTTTGTTGATGCCGCTAGCCTGCGACGATACATCCGTAGAAATTCAGGATAATACCAAGCAATGGTTCTGAACGGGGAATAACACGGATTTTTGCGTTATTCCACCAAGAATGAAATTTCTTCCTGTGTAAACGGAATGGTTTGCTCGTCGGGAACGAAATTGGAAACGAGCATGGATTTGCGTTGTTGCAGTTTTTGGATTTTTTCCTCTATTGTGTTTTCGGAAATAAAGCGATATACGGTTACGTTGTTGGTCTGCCCAATACGGTGCGCGCGGCTAACTGCCTGATTTTCAACGGCTGGATTCCACCACGGGTCAAGAATGAACACATAGTCGGCTTGGGTAAGATTTAGTCCAACGCCACCAGCCTTTATCGAAATCAAAAACAGTTTGCAATCATCGTCTTCTTGGAAATTTTTGATGACTTCCTCACGGTTCGAAGTGCTTCCAACCAAATAGGCGTATTTCCAGCCTTCTTTTTTGAAATGTTCCTTAAACAAATCCAAATGGCGCACGAACGATGAGAAAATCAGCACTTTATGGTGGTGGATAATGTTCGGGAGCATACGCAGAACTTCGTCGAATTTACCAGAACTGCCGTGCATTCCTTCCACCAAATGCGGATGGTTTGCCAACTGCCGCAGGTGCATCAATGCCTGCAACACGTTGATTGTTGATTTTTGGAACATATCGTGTTCTATGGAGTCCAAAATCATATTGCGCACCTTCGATTTTTCCGTTTCGTACAGTTTTTCCTGAACTTCCGACATTTTGCAGTAACGCACCTGTTCGGTCAACGGTGGCAAGTCTTTCGCAACTTCCTGTTTTTCACGGCGGAAGATGAATGGTTTTATGATTCGTTTCAGTTGTGAAATCACATTCTCGTCGTGCCGCTCAATACCTTTCACGAAATATTCCTTGAAGAATTTCAGACTGCCCAACATATCGCGGTTTACGAAATTCAGCTGCGTCCAAAGGTCGGTCAGAGTGTTTTCTATAGGCGTTCCCGTCAACAAAAGTTTTCTGTCGGACTTCAGTTTCAACACGCTATTGTAGATTTTCGAGCCAGGATTTTTAATCATCTGGCTTTCGTCGAGCACAATATAATAGAAGTCGTAATTTTCGAAACTTGTGATGTCGTTTCGCAACAAACCATAGGTCGTGAGAATCACATCGTATTCGTCGAAATACGAGAACGAGCGGTTTCGTTCGTTGCCGATATATTTAAAAACTTTGATGCCCGGCGCAAATTTCTCGAATTCGTTGTACCAGTTGTAAACGATTGACGCTGGCGAAACTATCAGGCTCGTTTTATGTTGTCCGCTTTCTTTTTGGATGTTTAAAACTTTTTGTATCAACGAAATAGTTTGAAGCGTTTTCCCCAAACCCATATCGTCGGCAAGACACCCTCCAAAATTGTTGGCGTGAAGGAAACACAGCCAGCGGTATCCTTCCACCTGATAAGGACGGAGTTTCGCCTTGATTTCCTTGGGAACTTCGTTGTCGCGCAACCCGTTGGTCTCAATGTGCATCAGACGGGTTTTCATTGCGTCGGACAATTTCACCGGCAAACGCTGGATGGTTTTATAGTGGACAAGTTTCACCGAGAAATAGTCGGGGTTGCCGTTTTTCGTCGAGAATAAGAACAATTCCTTGTATTTCGCAAACCATTCTGTTGGAATTATACCTATCTGATTATTAGGGAGTTGTACGACAGGGTCTTCGTTCAGGATATTCTTGCGAAGTTTTTTGAACGGAATTTTGTATTCGCCGAATGTAACCACCGCATGCACGTCGAACCAGTCGATGGAGTCAGAAACAACTTCCATTTCGAGTTTAGCCTGCAAGTTTTGGATTTTTTGGTCTGATTCGTCAAACAATTCCACATCATACGAGTCGAATAATTGTTTGTGCGTCTGAATCCACTGTAACACATTGAAATAGCTGTCGCCTTCGGTGTTTTGCGTGTACCACAAACCATTGGATTCCACAAGTCCGGCTTGTTCAATGTCTTTCCGAAAAGACTGTTCAAATTCACGGTTACGGAGCAGACGGGTGTATTTGGGATTTCCGCCAACGTTTTGATAATCAACTTCATATTCGCGAGGTTCTGCGAAATTACGCACTTTCCACGAACGGTATTGCAGACAAAATTCCACATTTGCCACTCCTTGTAAATCCCGTCCAACGGCGGCGGAAATCGACGGGCGCAGACATTCGTCCTTCAACTCGAAGCCACGCACTGTAACTTTGTGGTTTCTAATACTGTTCAGCACAAAACCATCGAACGTTTGTTGCAAGTATGATAAACTTGTGGTTGGTTTTTCAACCGTAAAATAAACTTTGAGTTTACTTGCGTCAATGTCGGGGAAAGAATAAAATTTCTGACCGATTTTGATGACGCTTGGCGAGTTCGACAAGATAATAAACGGCTGGCGGAACAATTTCAATTCCGTTGTGCCAATCAGCACGGTCACACTGCGTTCCAACCCTTCGGGCGTGCGGTTGAAGTTGAACGTCACGTCGGGGTCTTGGTCGCAGATGGCAATTTTATCTTCTGGATAAAAGTTCGCACCACGTACTTTATTATATATAGGTACGTTGTGTTCCTTTGCAAGGAAAAATGCTTCCGCCAATTGTTTTTCTATATATGGGCGAATCAATCCGTCGAATTTCTGCTCTTTTATCGGCAGTTTTTTGTCGCGTTCCTTGATTTTGAAGATAAAATCCTTGAGCGTGTCTTTTTTATGCCGTTGTCGTTCAAATTTTTTGAACAAAGAACTTTCTTCGCAGTGCGACAGCAACGAAATGATTTTCTTCTCGTGTGCCGCCATATATTTTTTGTTAGTCTCAGGCGTCAGGTATTCCGAGATTTGAAAAAACTCCCGACCGTCTTCCTTCTTAATCTCGAAGGATGACAGCAACCAACCCAAGTTTTCACTTTCTTGTAATATTAATGCGAATTGAAATTCCATAATTCTTTGCAAGAAACAAAGGTAAAACTTTTATCCAAATAAAAAATTACAATTTTAAAAAATTATTAACAATTCACTCTATATTGATGTGTTTCACTACATTTGCACCTATGAGAATTTGTATTCATTTAGCGTATAACGGCACACGGTACAATGGATGGCAGATGCAACCGCATTCACCGTCGGTGCAGGATGCAATTCAGATGGTGTTGTCGAAATTGCTGGGTGAGCCTATTTCTATTGTCGGGGCGGGCAGAACCGACACGGGCGTGCATGCTTCCGATTATTATGCGCATTTCGACACGGAGCAAACAATTTCGTTGCGCGACACGCTGTACAAAATGAACCGAATGTTGCCAAACGATATTGTAATTTATTCATTAACAGAGGTTTCAACGGATTTTCACGCCCGTTTTTCGGCAACGCAACGGACATATACCTATACGATTACGCAAATTAAGAATCCATTTTCGATAGAAACCGAATTGTATTATCCAACACCATTGGATGTGGAAAAAATGAATGTTGCTGCTTCGCAATTGATTGGTACAAAAGACTTTACCAGTTTTAGTAAATTACATACCGACGTAACCAACAATATGTGCACTGTGACGCACGCACAATGGGAACAAGTCGGTAACAGGTTGATTTTCACTATTTCGGCAAACAGATTCCTTCGCAATATGGTTCGTTCCATTGTTGGTACGTTGATAGATGTGGGGCGGGGAAAAATTTCCAGTGATGATTTTGTGAATGTCATTTCCAGCAAAAATCGTCAGAATGCAGGTCAGTCAATCGATGCGTGTGGACTGTGCTTATGTAAAATTGAATATCCTGCGAATTGTTTTGAAATGTGATTTAGATAAATTCATTTATTACAATACTCCGCAAATAATTTATCTTTGTCAACAAAATTATTGCAATGAAGAATTATTATCCAGAAATACCGTCTCCTGCGTTTATTCTTGAAGAAAAATTGCTTCGGAATAATTTGGAGAAACTTTCGTATGTGTCGAAAGAGGCAGGTGTTTCCATTATTTTGGCATTAAAAGGGTATGCGTTGTGGAAATCGTTTCCGCTTGTGCGTCAGTATCTTGCAGGAGCAACGGCGAGTTCGCTGGCTGAGGCGAAATTGTGCGTTGACTATATGGGTTCCCAAGCCCACACATTCGCTCCTGTGTACGCACCCGAAGAATTCGACGAAATTGCACGATGCAGTTCACACATCACATTTAATTCTTTGTCGCAATTCGAGAAATATAAAAACGTTTGCAAACAATATGGTGTTTCGGTTGGTTTGCGTGTGAATCCAGGTTACAGCGACGTTACCACTGAAATGTATAATCCGTGTTCACCAAATTCCCGTTTGGGCATTCCTGCGTCGGAATTGGCCGATGGTCTTCCCAACGGCGTTGACGGAATTCATTTTCACGCACTTTGCGAAAATGATTCGTATTCGTTGGAACGTGTTTTGAAATCGTTTGAAGAAAAATTCGGTCACTTGCTTTCGTCGGCAAAATGGGTGAATATGGGAGGTGGTCATTTGATTACGCACAAGGATTACAAGCCCGAACACGTGATTCAGTTGCTTAAAGATTTTAAGAAAAAATACGATGTTGCCGTGATTCTTGAACCGGGCGGAGCGGTTGGTTGGCAGACTGGCGTGCTGAAAGCCCGTGTGCTCGATATTGTGAACTACGGCGAAAATCCTACGGCGATACTTGATGTGTCGTTTGCCGCCCACATGCCCGATACGTTGGAAATGCCGTATCGTCCGAATGTCCGCGACGCGTTTTCTGAGAAAACCGAAGGTTGCTATGCGTACCGTTTAGGTGGAAATTCCTGTCTTGCTGGCGATTTTATGATGCCGTATTATTTCAAGGAACAACTCCACGTGGGCGATACTATTATATTGGAAGACATGATGCATTACACAATGGTGAAAACCACCACGTTCAACGGCGTGACGCACCCTTCTATATGGATTGAACACGAAGACGGAACCGACGAGTGCATACGAAAATTTGGCTACGCCGATTTTCGAGATAGGTTGAGCTAATATAATGCGCAATGCTTAATTATCAAAATGAATAAAGGGGTATTGCGATTCAATTTTTCGGCATTGCTCCTTTGTTTTTGCTATAAATGATTTATATTCAGGAGATTCCGCATTGAACGGACGGTGGTCGAGGGCTTTCTGTATTTTTTCGATGGTTTGGTTGAGAGACTGTGTTTCGGTTGAAAAATATGTCTCTGAAAATCTTTCCCAAATGTAATCAATTGCTGTGGCGCTTGGATGGAGCATATCGTCGTCGTAAAAGCGATAATCGCGCAAGTCGTCCATAAGTAGTTCATACGCAGGGAAATAGTGGGTGTTTTGTGTCGATTTTTGTAACTCGTCAATTGCCAAAAATAACGTTGATTTACTCACTTGGTTTTCGTGTGCGCCGTCTTTCCAATGCCGAATGGGGCTCACGGTAAAAATAACTTGTAAATCAGGACTTTGTTTCCGCAAACGGGAAATTGTTGTTCCAAGAACCGAAACACATTTGTCAACCGAAAGTTTACGGCGGATAAATTGCGATGCTGGCGTTTTGTGGCAATTATTCACAATCAGTCCAGATTCCTTTAGCTCGTAAACCCACGCTGTTCCTAATGTAAGAATCAGATAGTCAATATTTTGAGATTTCTCTGTGAATGTTTTTTTTACAGAATTAAATGAACAAAGCACCTCTTGTTTTTCGACCGACGAAAACGAAGTATGCAAATAATACGACTGCCATACACCGTTGGCGAAAAAAATCTGTTGTTCGTCAAATGGAATTTCGCCGAGTAGCAAATCAATGGTTTGTGCCACCGAAATGGGGTTATAAACAGTTCCGAGTGGATTCACCAAAATGGGGAATTTTGCCGCCTGTAGCCGATTGCCAATGTTGGTGGTAAAACACGAACCTATTGCGATTCCGTTCTGCGTGTGAGAAATCTCAAACAAAGAATGGGGGATATCTATGGTCGTTTTGAATTGCATATTGTTTGTTCGTATGTGCAATAATACAACTTTTTATATAAATACAGCCTCCTGTTTTCTAAATCCTGCTTCGGACTATTATTTCGTCTATTTTTTTTTTTGAAAAAAATTGGAGAAAATGTTGTGTGTTATTCTATTTTTTTTTTTTTTGCAAAATCCTTTCGTGTCGGAAGACGTGAATTTTTTTTGAAGGGAAAAATGTGTAACTAAACTTGTTTGTATGAAAGAAAGATTGTGTGTACTTGCAACAGCTCTCCTGATGGGCGCTTTGGCTGGTTTCTGCCAAAGTTCGCTTGTGGCCACGGGAGGGACTGCCCGCAATGCGCAAGGCGCGACGGCGGGGATTTCCATCGGACAACCATACGTTTCGAACGGCGACGGCAGTTTGTTCGGCATCCAACGGAACTATGTGGTTAAATTCACGTTAATCACCACAAACCCGATACTCGATGTGGAAGTCGAGCTGAACGGTAACGTGGGTGACTTGAACCTTGACGAATATTTTATAGCGAAAGCTGGCGAAACGCTCACTTATACGGCTTCGTCGTCGGACGAGAATGTGGTACGCGCCACCGTTGACGGCAACACGCTTCGGCTTGTGCTCCAAAACGAGGGAACGGCTGTAATCACCGTGGTTGCCACGAACAGCAAGGGCGAACAGTCGTCGCTGTCATACACGGTTTCGGTAGCTCCGCGCGACCCGACGGCTGTTGACGCGGTTGACGGCGAGACAATCATTTCCGTGATTGGCAAAACAGTGGCAGTCCGCAATTTGCAGGGCGCTCCGATTGCCATCTACGATGTGATGGGACGATGCGTATATTCTTGTAAATCAGCGGAGAACGTATCTGCGACAATGTCATTGCCAGGGACGTATGTGGTGAAGGCAGGCAAAAAGCAACAAACAATAGTAATTCAATAAGTATCAACAATCAAAACGAAATAGATATGAGAAAATTAACATTATTTTTAGCGACAATCCTGTGTGCGTGTCTGGCGATAGCCCAAGTACCGCAGACAATGAACTTCCAAGCATTGATTCGCAATGCGGAGAACGAGGTGGTAACCAACCAACAGGTTGATGTTGAGGTACGTGTGCTGAATGCGTCGCAGACGGCTGTGTATGTCGAAACCCATTCAGTAACAACGAGTTCTGGCGGTGTGGCAACAATGGAAATCGGAGCGGGAACGCCCGTGAGCGGTTCGTTTGCTGCAATTGACTGGGCTGCTGGTCGTTACTATTTGGAGACAAGAATCCAATTGCCCGATGGCTCCGATGCGCTTACCGACGTTTCGCCGCTGTTGAGCGTTCCGTATTCGTTGTACGCTGCAAAGGCTGGCGAGGTTGACATTGATTTGAGCGAATACGCAAAGAAATCGGACATTCCCGAAGCAGTTGATTTAAGCGATTATGCTTTGAAATCTGAAATTCCAAGCGAAGTAAGTTTGGAAGAATATGCAAAAAAATCAGAAATCCCTGCAATGCCTGATTTGAGTGGCTATGCTTTGAAATCAGAAATTCCTGCCGAGGTTGATTTGACTGATTATGCGAAGAAATCTGATATTCCTGAAGCTGTGGATTTAAGTGGTTATGCTCTGAAATCAGAAATTCCTGCTGAGGTTGACTTAACGGATTATGCGAAGAAATCTGATATTCCAGAAGCTGTGGATTTAAGTGGTTATGCTCTAAAATCAGAAATTCCTGCCAAAATAGATTTGACTGACTACGCAAAGAAAAGTGATATTCCTGAAGCTGTGGATTTGAGCGGTTATGCTTTGAAATCAGAAATTCCTGCTGAAGTAGATTTGACTGACTATGCAAAGAAATCTGATATTCCAGAAGCTGTGGATTTAAGTGGTTATGCTCTAAAATCAGAAATTCCAGCTGAGGTAGATTTGACGGGTTATGCATTAAAATCTGAACTTCCAACAGTTCCAGATGTCACGGGTTTTGCAACAAAAACAGAAGTTTCTGAAAACTATTTGACAAAAGAAACGTTTGAAAATTACGTTTTGGGCGCAGGACAGCCAGAATCTGTTGATTTGAGCGTATATGCGAAAACCGCTGATGTGAACGCCGCTCTTGCAACTTTGGAATCTCAAATTCCCGATGAAGTTGATTTGACCGACTATGCAAAATCAGCTGACATTGAATCAGCATACGCAAAGAAAACTGATTTGAGCGGCTACGCATTAGTTTCGCAAATTCCAGATGAAGTCGATTTAACGGATTATGCAAAAACGGAAGCAATACCAACGAAATTAAGTGATTTGAACAATGATGTCGCTTTTGTAAAAGAAGGAAACAATGTTTCTTTGTTTGTAAACGATGTGGAATATGTGAAAAAATCGTATGTTGACAGTTTGTTCACGATAGTATTCCAAAAATGTGACTCTTTGAAAACAGTTTTATCGAATGCCATTCTACTTGTTACAAGCATAGAATTACAGGAAGGTCCTACGATGAAATTAGAAGAAGAGGCAACTTATACAATGCAAGAACCAATAATATCCGAAGCTACCAATAAGTCATTTACGTGGTCAATTGAAGGCGAAGGGGCTACCATTACAGAAGACGGAGTTGTAACGGTAACTGGAACATCTGGTGGTACGTTTACGATTGTTGCTACTGCTAATGATGGTTCTGGTGTGAAAGGTGAATGCACGGTGACTATTATTAAGGTTATTCCAATTACTTCGTTGTCGTTTAAGCAAGATGCCACATACGAAATTTTTGCGTCAGAACAAATTGACCTCGGAGAATTGCTTGTAATTGAGCCTGCAGATGCAACATATACTAACATTACATGGAGTATTCTCGCAACCGAATTTTATGGCTCAATTGACGAAAATGGGGTGTTCACACCAAATGCAGAACTCATTAATACATCACGAATTCAACGTACTCATAATATATATGTCGTTGTAACAGCAAATGATGATACTAAGAAAAGTACTAGCAAAATAATTGTCATAAACCCAGATCCAATTCTCGTTACCTCAATTACGGTACCTGAGTCAATTAACATAGAAAAGGGCGGGTGGTATTATTTTAATCAAAATGAGGTTTCTGTGTTGCCATCGGATGCTAATGATAAAACGTATACGTGGAGCATAAAAACAGAAAATGCACCAGCAACCATTACGAACGATGGATATATTACATTAAATGAATCTGCTCAGGATGGCGCTACATTTGTTGTTGTCGCCACAGCAAACGACGGCTCGGGTGTGACAGGAGAATGTACGATAACTGTGGTTGGAAATAGTTCTAACAATGAGGGGGCTTTGTCTGCAACATTCTCGGTGTCGGCAAGTAAACAAGTATATTTCTCACAAGGCAATCTTCAATATCAAGCAAGCACAAACACGTGGCGATTTGCTGAAAATCAGTATGATATAGTTGGTGCAGATAATGCAAATATATCATCGTCAAATACAGGTTGGATTGATTTGTTCTGTTGGGGGACATCGGGATATGATGATAAATTTCCATGGATGACAAGTCAAACATATACTGATTATGAAACAAACAATATTTCTGGTACAAATTACGACTGGGGTGTGTATAATTCCATTTCCAATGGAGGAAATGAATCAGGTTTGTGGAGAACGCTTACCAAAGCTGAATGGGTTTATTTATTAGAATCAAGACCCAATGCATCAAATAAAGTTGGACACGCCGAAGTCAATGGCGTTAAGGGTATCGTATTATTGCCAGACGAATGGAACTTACCTGATGGATTGACCTTCACAGGCGGTAATGGCGCTTCTACACAGAATACGTACACAGCTGAGCAGTGGACTGTGATGGAAAGACGAGGTGCTGTATTTCTTCCTGCGGCAGGAGTAAATATGGGTTCAGCAGCATCAGGTGTAAATTCTAATGGTTATTATTGGGCTTCGACGTATTATGGAGAACATTATGGATACACAATATGGTTTGCTGATTGGATTTTAAGATCGGATTACAATTATCCTGTGTACTACGGAGAATCAGTTCGTTTGGTTCAAGATGCTGAATAAGAAAGCGTTGTAATAATGAAAAAGCAGAATCGAAAGGTTCTGCTTTTTTCATTTTAGTAATTATTTGATTAAAAGTGTCTTGCGAATGAAGTATTCCCGTTTTACCACTCTATGGCTGTTTCGCCTTGCGAGAGTAGAATTTCGTTGGTTTTAGAGAAATGTTTGCATCCGAAAAATCCGTTGTAGGCGGAAAGTGGCGATGGATGTGCCGCTTTCAGAATATGATGCTTGCTTGCGTCGATAAGGGCGGCTTTGTCTTGGGCGAAGCGTCCCCAAAGCAAGAACACTAACCCTGATTTTTGGTCGGAAAGTGTGCGTATCACGCTGTCGGTGAACTGCTCCCAACCGTGTTTTTGGTGCGAACCAGCTTGGTTTGCCCGGACGGTCAATGTGGCGTTTAGCAGTAAAACGCCTTGCCGTGCCCACGATTCCAAATTTCCACTCTCGGGAATTGGTTTGCCAATGTCGCTCTGCAATTCTTTGAAAATATTGACCAACGATGGCGGTTTTTGAATTCCTTCGGGAACGGAAAACGAAAGTCCGTGCGCCTGTCCAGGCCCGTGATAAGGGTCTTGACCAATAATCACAACTTTCACCTTGTTGAACGGAGTACAGGCAAACGCGTTGAAAATGTTTGCACCAGCTGGATACACCACGTATTTCTTTTTTTCTTCCACAAGAAATTCTTTCAACGCAACAAAATATGGCTTGTTGAACTCGTCAATCAAAACCTTTTTCCAACTTGGTTCTATTTTCGGGTCAATCATCGGAGTATTTCTTTCGTGTCAATAAACCTTTTGTTACATTCCAGCGGAAAATCAGTAATGCTTTCGACTTTGCTGGCGTGCCTTTGCAAAAATAAAACAGCGCTAACGCAAAGGAACCGAGCCATTTCCAACATTCTTTTAAAATAGCCGCAGCGTGTTTCGCGAAACATTTCGAACAACGGATTTGTTCGCTCACCCCAATGCCGTACGCCACACGACGAAGAAAATCGAGCGTGGTGCGCGATTTTGGAATCACGTGTTGCACAGCCACGTTTGGAAAATATAATATTTTCATATTCAGATGGTTGAGCCTTTCGAAAATATCTTTTTCCTCGCCGCCGAGCATATTTTTTTTGGTGCGTCCCAATGCGGTGTTGAACAAGCCAATTGTGTTGAAACACTCCTTTTTAAATCCCATATTTGCGCCAATGGGATAGGATTTTCCTGTAAATTCTTCAATCACAGTTCCTTTGTCAAGTGCCGACATAATTGGTACTAACCGTGGTGAAATCCATTCTGGCTCGAAACCAGTTTCGTACAGTGGCGTGATTTTTCCACCAAATGCCACAGTTTCAGGGAATTGGATAAGATTTCGTTTAAGATTTTTTAGATAATCGGGTTGCACGTACGCATCATCGTCCAAAAACACGCAGTAGTCACCGTGTGATTCTTGTATGCCTCGGTTTCGGGCAAACGACAGTCCTTGATTCGTTTCTTTATAGTACGAATACGGCACATTCGGGTAATTTGCCTGAAAACGTTGGCATTCCGCCACAGTGTTGTCGGTGCAGTTGTTGTCGATTAGCAGTACTTCGTATTCATCTGTCGCAAAACCGTTTTTTGCAATACATTCCAAGGTTTTGTATATGTATGCGTCGCGGTTGTATGTACAGATAATAATTGAAATCATGCTATTTCAAAATCAATAATGCGTCGCCGTATGAACCGAAGCGATACCCTTCTTTTATTGCTGTTTCGTATGTCCGTTTCACAATATCAAATCCGCCGAATGCGCATACCATCATATACATGGTTGATTGCGAAAGATGGAAATTCGATATCAGGCGGTTTGCGATTGAAAATTCATATGGCGGGAAAATGAATTTGTTTGTCCAGCCGTCGTATGGTTTCAGGAAACCGTTCATTGAAACGGATGTTTCCATAGCACGTAAAACTGTTGTTCCACAAGCGAATACATTGTGTCGTCCTTCGCGGGCATTGTTCACCACATCGGCAACTTCGGGCGTGATTATCATTCGTTCCGAGTCCATTTTGTGTTTTGTAAGGTCTTCAACCTCCACCGAGCTGAAATTGCCCAATCCCATGTGGAGTGTAAGATACGCAAGGTCAACACCTTTAATTTCAAGACGTTTCATCAGTTCACGGCTGAAGTGTGTGCCGGCAGCTGGTAAAGCAACCGAGCCTTCTTCTGTTCCGAAAATGTTCTGAAAACGTTCCTGATCGGCTTCTTCCACCTTGCGGCCAGCCAAAATGTGGTCGGGAAGTGGGGTTTCGCCCAACGAGAAAAGAATTTTCTTGAAAGTGTCGTAGTCTTCTTCGCAAAGAAAACGGATTGTTCTTCCGCGCGAAGTTGTGTTGTCAATTACTTCGGCGACGAGTTCGTCGTTTTCGCCAAAATACAGCTTGTTGCCGATACGGATTTTACGTGCAGGGTCAACAAGCACATCCCAAAGATATTGCTCACGGTTCAATTCCCGGAGCAGGAACACTTCAATCCGTGCGCCTGTGCGTTCCTTGTTGCCGTACAATCGAGCAGGAAATACTCTTGTGTTGTTCAAGACAAGCACATCCTTGTCATCAAAATATTCAATTATCTCTTTAAACATTTTGTGCTCGATGTTTCCGGTTTTTGCGTCTAAAACCAACAAACGAGCCTCGTCGCGATTTTCTGCCGGATACAATGCTATTGATTCAGCAGGGATTTTCAATTTAAATTCTGATAACTTCATAATACTACTTTTTCCTGTTCTATTTTATCTTGAAATGATTCTATTGAAATACAATCGTCAATTGTAACATCGCCAACTTTTGTCCGTTGGAGCGATGACACATATCCGCCGCTTTGCAGCGCCGCGCCAATATCGTTTGCCAACGAACGGATGTACGTGCCTTTGCTGCATGCGATTTTAATTTTTATGTATGGCAATTCGAAATCGAGCAACTCAATGGCATCTATTCTGACTTTGCGGGGTTTTATGGCAACGTCCTTGTCTTTCCGTGCCAGTTCGTACGCGCGTGTGCCGTCAATGCGGATGGCGGAGTAGAGTGGTGGAACTTGGTCGATGTCGCCAATGAAATTTTTGAGCGTATTCTCAACCAATTCACGTGTGATGTGGGTGGTTGAAAATGTCGTATTTTCTTCGGTTTCGGCATCGAACGACGGAGTTGTCGCGCCTAATTTTATAGTTGCAATGTATTCTTTGTCTTTGTGGAGATACGAATCAATGGTTTTGGTCGCTTTGCCCGTGCAAAGAATCATCACGCCTGTAGCCAGCGGGTCGAGCGTTCCAGCGTGTCCCACCTTGATTCTTTTTACACCGAGGGAGTGACGCAGAATGTTCCTCGTTTTGTTTACCACATCAAACGAAGTCCAATGCAACGGTTTGTTAATATATAGCACTTCTCCCTCTATGAAATCCATTATAAACAAGTATAAGTTATGACTGAAACAGCAACTACTGCGCAATAGATTGCGAAATATATCAGTTTACCTTTCGTAACAAGTTTTATCATTAATTTGCAGGCAAAACACCCTGATATGAAGGCTGTAATAAAACCAACAATCAATGCAGTCAGCGAGATTCCGGCAGAAACCGCTTCGAACCCTTCTTTTGATATTTTCAGGCAGTCGAGCAGGGCTTCGCCCAAAATTGGCGGAATCACCATCAAAAATGAGAATTGCGCGAGATTTTCTTTTTTATTGCCCAGCAACAAACCTGTTGCTATTGTTGAACCAGAACGCGAAAGTCCTGGCATAACCGCGCAGGCTTGTGCCAATCCAATAATAAATGCGTCTTTCAGGGATATAGTTTCTTTTTGACGAGGTTTCGCATAATAAGAAAACGTCAGTAATGCCGCTGTCAGCAACAACATTATGCCAATTATCAGCAATCCCGAACCGAACACGTCTTCAACATAATCTTTGAAAAACAATCCCACAATGCCAACAGGAATCATTGAAATGAGAATGTTGAAAATGTATCGCATTTCGTCGTTCATCTTGAATTGGAAAAATCCCTTAAAAAGCCACACGATTTCTTTCCAAAGAATCACAAGAGTACTTAACACCGTGGCAACGTGGACAGCTATTGTAAATGTGAGATTCGCTTCACCGTCTTCCAAACCGAATAACGCCGAACCAATTGCCAAATGTCCGCTACTGCTGACTGGCAGATATTCTGTTAAACCTTGAATCAAACCAAGGATAAATGCTTGCAAACAATCCATGTGTTATTCGTTTTTAGATTTTTTTGACCACAGAATCGCAAATATCTCAAAGAAGAATCCGAATAGAATCACTATTGGAGCAAGTGTTAATCGTCTGAAATTGAAAATATCGGGAACTTGTGTTGTATCGCCGTTCGGATAAAATTCCTCGGGGGCAGCAGCACCACCCGAAAGCAAAATAAATCCAATCAAAATAATCACCACGCCAATAGCGATGAGTATGTAATTCGTCCGACTGAATGTGTATTGATTGTCTTCCTCAATCTGTAAATTTGAAAGTATTTTCATGTTATATAAAGTATAATTCGTCTTTCGTTTTCTTTAAAAATTTGTTCAGAGCAAAGAATGTAGCCACAAACGTGAGGAACATCCCGATTAAAATCACCGCCAAAAATACGATACCTAATAGCTCAAAGTCAAGATATTTTATAATTTCGTATGCTTCGGTTTGCAATAAATACAAAACTCCCGTGGTGAGTGCCACTGCGATTAATCCGCTCAAAAAACCTTGGAATGCGCCTCGCAGCAAGAACGGTGAACGAATGTAATGATTTGTCGCACCCACAAGTTGCATAGTTTTTATTAAAAATCTTTTTGAATAAATCGACAAGCGTATTGTGTTGTGGATAAGCACCACCGAAACAATAAACAGTAATGCGCTCAGCGCCAACAGAAACAAACTGATGCGTTTTATGTTGGTATTCAGGGTTTTAATGTGCGAACGGTCGTAATGGATGGAATCAACCAATTCGTTGTTTTTAAACTGTTGTTCTATCAGCACAAAATTTTCGGGAGTGGCGTAGTCGGCGTAAAAATGTACTTCCAACGATGGTGGAATGGGATTCCCCTCTGCCAAATCTATATAATTTTGTCCCAATGTTTCCGCCAAGCGGTTGCTGGCTTCCTCCGCCGAAATATATTCCGTGGATTTCACCATATCCATTGCGTCGATTTTCTTCCGAAGTTCAAACATGTCGGCTTCGCGGACATCGGATTTCAGGAACAACGTAAATCCAACTTTTTCTTTTATATGGTTTGACAATGTTCGTTCGCTCGTGAGCAATAATCCAATCAGACTTAAGACAAATAATACCAATGCGACGCTAATCAATGTGGATGTGTATGATGTAATCATCCGTTGATGAATCGCTTTGTTTTGTCGTTTTGAAATATGTTTCATGTACCTCAAAATTGTATAACAACGTGGCTTACCGCAACTATACGCATACAATATGCCCACGTTAAAAAATTTTTGCAAAGATATGTTTTTTTTATGGATAAAGAGTGATTGTTTATACTTATTAATTTTTGAATATAAAAAAAGCACCTACAAATTCTTGTAAGTGCTTGATTTTCATAAATGGATTATGATTTATTTCTTGAAAAATTTCCCCAAGATACTTGTGGCTGCGCCCAAAAGTCCATTGGAACCGCCTGCTGCCGATGCGCCAACTGCCGAAAGAACCGAAGTGAGGTCAATTCCGCTGTCTTTCGATGTGAGTTTGGCTATAATGGTTGGCAGGAGCGAAGTCGCTAATTGAGCGGTTCCGGCGTCCAAACCGAGTTTTCCCACAATGTTTTTGGTGAACAATTGCGTTGCCAACGATGTTACTGGGCTCGATTCAGCGGATGTTTTACCAGTAAACAACGATGTGAGTTGTTCAATACCGCTTGCCGATTGCGCTTTTTCTTTTACGCTCCCGAAAATTGAATCAGACAATCCTCCCAACACATCGGAACTCAGATTGCTGCCCGATGCAGCGGATTGTACTTGTTTTAAAATTAAATCTGTGATTTGTGACATACTGTTTTGTTTTTAAAGTTATAGCTTACAAATATAGAATTTATTTCGCAGAAATTCAATTATTTTTTCACTTTCGACTTCAGCTGGTCAAGAATTGCTTTCTGCTCTTTCTTGTTGCTGTCGGCTTCGGAAATTTCCTTTTCGGTGTTACGAAGTTCTTTCTGCAAATCTTCTTTTTTGCTGACTAATTTATCGTATTCCTTTACTGCCTTTTCATACACTTTTGTTTGCTCTTCTATCTGATACTGAAGGTCCAATGCAACAACTTCGGCTGAAATTTTCTTCAAAAAATCTTTAATGCATGGGATTTCGTCGTCGCCTGAAACCACAAAGTTTCCGTTTTCTCGTTGAACAAAAATATACAATGTGGAATTTTTATTGGAACCATCTATTTTTGTATATACATCGCAGTCTTTCACGCATAATCCTGCATAGGTCATTTTCTGGTAGAGCATCATGCCGTTTGCCGCTTTCGCTTTCTGCTTGTCGGCTTTGAAATGGTTTGTTACTGCTTCGTCCATCAGTTTTTTCGAGAATTCCATTGTCAGTGCCACAGCGGGTTTTTCCTCCTTGTTGAACGATGCTGTTGTTTCAGTGATTTGTTGGGCGATTGCTGTCCCTGCCCATACCATTACGGCTAATGCCGATACAACTAATTTTTTCATACACGTATTTATTTAATTGTTAATGAATGCAATACAAAACCTACAAATATACAAATTTGTGAATTGTCAGTCTCGAATATTTTTCAAATAATTATCGAAATCAAAGCCAATCACAATCACATCGTCGATTTGTTCCCATTTGGGGACTTCCCTTGTTTTTCCGTTCTCATCTTGTTCAAGGGTCATGCCTTGCCATTCCTTAAATTGTTTTTTCAACTCGTTACCTTGTTTTATCATTGGCAAATGCTGAATCGATAATATGTTGTATTTGAATTGTTTGAATTTGATTTTCTTTCCTTTTTCTCCGCCAAATTGGTCGGCGTAGCCGTCGCTGAACAAGTAGAATCGGTCGCCTTCCTGCACGCGGATGATTGCCGTGGTGAACAGATTGTCCTGTTCGTTGCTCAAACCAACCGGATTTTTGTCGCCACGGTAAATGATAAGTTGGTTGTTTCTTACGAGAATCATTCTTGATAAAGCTCCTGCAAATTCCAAAACGCCAGTGTTTGTGTGGAATACGCAGATGGAAATGTCCATGCCGTCCTTCACTTCGCTGCTGTCGTCTAAGTCATTCGCAATGAATAGCTCAATCAATGCTTTGTTCAGATAATCAAGGATCTCCGACGCTTTGTGGATTTTTCTGTTTTGCGTGATGGTACGGAGCTGGTTATTTCCAATAATCGACATAAATGCGCCCGGAACGCCGTGCCCGGTACAGTCGGCGCACACAATGAATATTTTGTCGTCAATCTTGTTAATCCAATAAAAATCGCCGCTTACCACATCTTTTGGCTGGTAGAAAATAAAATAGTCGGGAACCAATTGGCGGAATTTTGCCTTGGCTGGCATAATCGCCGACTGGATTCGTTTTGCGTAATGGATACTGTCCATTATGTTTTTATTTTTTATCTCGATTTCCTTCTTTTGTATGTCGAGACGGTTGCTTAGCCGTTCATAGTCAATCAAACGAAGTTTTTCCTTTCGTACACGGTAACGGCTGTAAAGGAAAAACAGCAAGATTAACAGTGCTATGGTAAAGTATTTCAGCACCGTAGCGAATGGCGTTTGCCAGAATGGTGGGGGTACATGTAGGATTATGCTTTGTTCGCCAGTCCAAACTCCGTCTTCATTTGCAGCCATTACTTTGAGGGTGTAGTCGCCGATTGGCAGTTTCACGATATTTATGTAGTTCTGTGTTTTTAAGTCAACCCATTCGTCGGTTTGGCCCGTTAGGTAATATTTGTATTGGTTCATCAACGGTTGGGTGAATTCCAGCGCGGCAAACGAGATTATTAGGTTTGTGTTGTCCCACGGAATCGTGATTGCTTGTTTGTTTTTGATTGGAATTTCAATTTTCTTGTCGTCGGTCGTGTATTCCAATTTTAGAAATTCGAGATTTGGAACTACCGCCGAGGTTTTTATTGAATCGGGATGAAAAATGTTTATGCCTTGTGTGCCGCCGAAAAACATATATCCGTTCAACGTTTTGAATGCCGCATGGGGCGAAAATTCATAATCCTGAATGCCGTCGTGAACCGAAAACGACTTACAAATTCCCGAATCGGGGAGGAATGCGTTCAATCCATTGTCAGTGCCAACCCAAATGTCGGAATTGTTGGTGAGCACCGAAAAAATTTCGTTTGATGAAAGACCGTCGTTTGTCGAAAAATACGTGCAATTGTTGTTTTGTGGATTGAATTTCACCAATCCCATGTTTGTTCCAATCCAAATACTACCGTTGAAATCCTCGGTAATGTCGTATATGGTGGTTTGTAGTTCGTTTTCCGCTTTGGGCATGAGCGGAATGTTTATGAACGAATCGTATTTATAGTCGAAAATGCTCAGTCCGTTTTCGGTACCGATGAAAATTTTGTTTTTATAATTTTCGTAGAAGCACGTGATTTTGTTCGAAGGAAGAACCTCTGTGTCGTAATGTTTTGTCGTTTTTGATGTTGCATCGTAGAAAATGATGCCGAAGTTTGTCCCAATCCACAAATTTTTACGGGAATCGAGCAGAAGTGACTTGATTCGCTTGTTTGTCACACAGAATGCGTGGAGGGCTGGTATTTTTTTGTCGATGGGATAGAATGTGTTCTGGGGAATGTCGTATATCATCAGATAGCCGTCGCCGCCAATCAGAATCTCACGTTCCGAAAGTGCTGTGATTGCCGTGATGTAGTTCGTGGGAAAATTCCCTTTGTCGGCGGAAAATATCCGTTTGGTGTGTCTTGCGAGGTCGTAGATTTGCACTCCGCCGAATTTCGTTCCAAAAAACACCAAGTTCTTTTCGATGCAAATTGCGGTGGTGTAGTTGTATTTCACACCGTAGGTCTCGTCCTCGTTGCCCAATAGTTGGAATCGCCGTGGTTTTACGTCCAATTTGTTCAATCCATTTTGTGTCCCAATCCAAACGATGTTGCCGTAACTTTTTGTGATACAATTAGTTTGGTTTGTCGAAATGTCTTGCTTTTGACTTGTGTGTGTGTATTGGATGAATTTCCGCGTTTTCACATTAAAGCAATATACACCGTTGCTTTCGGTTGTAATCCACAGCTGGTCGGGGGAATAACCTTCGGTGATGCCGTTGACAATTGTTTTGAATTGATTCGAATAATAGAACGAAGTGAATTTTTTGTGCTTTTTGTCGAACAAGTTCAGTCCATTTTGCGTGCCAATCCACAAACGGTGCATATTGTCCTCGTAGATGGAAAGCACACGGTTGTCGCTCAAAAAATGAGGAAGGACAGCGTCCGATTTAAAGAAAATGAAATCGTCGTTCACGGGTTCATAGTAGCCCAATCCGTTGTCGGTTCCAATCCACAGAATTCCCTGCGAGTCTTGAAAAATCGGGTAGGCATAGTGGTCGAACTCTTCTTGGAAAATGTCGGATATAAGTGAATACGAACGTAGTTTTTTCGTTTGCAGATTGTAACATTCTATATTATTGATTTTCTTAATCCAAAGGTTGTTTTCGCTGTCGCAGAAAATATTTTGGATAAGATTTTTCTCCGCATCTTTTTCGGCGTTCGCGTTGATTGAAAAACGTCGGCATTCGTAGTTTTCGCGGGAAATCACATTGATGCCGTATTCCGTTGCGACCCAGATGTTTTTTTCGGCATCCTCGGTAATTCCGTAGATGCTGTTCGACGACAGTGAATTAGGGTTTTGTGGGTCGTTTTTGAACACCACGAAATTCTTGCCGTCATAGCGGTTCAATCCGGAATTTGTTCCAATCCAGATAAAGCCTTTCGAATCTTGGAAAATACATCTGATGTTGTTGTTCGACAATCCGTCGGCGTTTGAAAATGTTTCGAATGAAATGATTTTTTCGTTTATTGACGAAATTGCAAAACACTGAATGTGAAATGCAAACGTAAAAATTAGCAGTATTGAAAAAAGTCTTTTCATCATTCTGCTAAAATATGAAAAAAATCCCGTTTCTCGTTCAGTTTCGGGCAATTTTTATCGGTATCGCCAAGCGGAATCGTTTTGAAACAGTTTTTTATATCGCAACGAAGGGGATTCTAATGGTTCGCCTAAACCGAGTTTCCCCCATTTTTCGTCAACTAATGTTATTGTCGCATTGTCGCTGGTGACGGGCATAGGCCAGTCGCGGAGCTGTTCTTGCTCAATTTTCGAACTTCCGTCAATTATAAGGCAATTTTGCTCTATCGTGCAGTCTTTGAGCGGATTGTAATTGTTCAGCACGTTCCATAGAATATCTTTTTGATTGGAACTGTCAAGTGTGTTGTCGTGCAAAACAATGCAACATATAGATTGCTCGGACTGCAGTAATTGTTTGGCTTTTAGTATTTTCGCTTCGTGAGGCTCGTTTCCTACGGGAAGGAACACAATACGGTTGTTGTGTGGTTTCTCTTTTCCCGTTGCGTCAATGGCGAGTTTACTGCCAAAACCAATATATGGTCCCGAATGGTCGAGCACATCAAGCGGTCCTTGTTGAATGATGGTGTCGTTGCACGGATTGAAATTTGTTTCGATAGCCTTATAAACTGATTCTGAATTGTTTATGTCGCAATCATTGTCAACTATAATCAGTGTTTTGTTGTTTGCCATCTGTCCCGCTCCCCAAAATGCGTTGATGACTTTCTGCACTTGTCCGTTGTAAGTCTTTTGGATTTTTGCAACGACTAAATTATGCGAAACGCCCTCGAATGGCATCACATAATCAATGAGTTCGGGGCAGAACAGCATTTTTATGGGTGCAAGAAAAATTCGTTCGCTTGCTTTTCCCATCCATGCGTCTTCCATTGGCGGAATGCCCACAATGGTTGCTGGGTAAATCGCTTGTTTTTTATGAGTGACGCAGGTAATGTGAAATTTTGGGTAATAGTCTGGTAATGAATAAAATCCAGTGTGGTCGCCAAATGGACCTTCCAAGAATTTTTCTTCCTGCGGGTCAACATAGCCTTCTAACACAAAATCAGCGTCGGCGGGAACTTCAAGGTTGTTGGTGATGCACTTTACAAGTGTGACGGGTTGTTTTTGCAGAAATCCCGTTAGAATCGCCTCGTCAATGTTTTCGGGCAGCGGAGCTGTTGCCGAAAAAATATTGGCTGGTGAGCCGCCAAGTGCAACGCTCACGGGCATTCGCCGTCCCAATCGTTTGTATGCTTCGTAGTGGTTGGCTCCCGTTTTATTTTGATGCCAATGCATTCCAGTTGTTTGGCTGTCAATTACTTGCATTCGATACATTCCCATATTGCGCGCACCTGTTTCCGGATGTTGTGTAATTACCATCGGCAAGGTGATGAATCGTCCTGCATCGTGTTTCCAGCAATGAAGAATGGGGATTTTGTTGAGGTCAACTTCGTGTTCCACAATTTCCTGACACGCTCCTTTACGTTTGGCGTGTTTGGGAAACCATTGGTTTAGCCTTGCCATCAACGGCACAAACGAGAGTTTTTCCGAGAATGATTTTTTCGGGCTAATCAGGGTTTGGAATAAATTCTCAATTTCCGTTTTGTGCTCGTCTAACGAATTGCAGTTCAGGGCAATGCAAATCCGTTTTTCGCTACCTAACGCGTTGGTTAATATAGGAAATTCCGTTCCGTTGTTGGTGAACAGCAATGCTTTGTTTCTGTTTGTCGGAGCTTTTGAAATCCTATCGGTTATTTCGGTGATTTCCAAGTAAGTACTCACTGGTTCCGAAACTTCAACCAGTTCGTTTTCGTCGCGAAGCCGTTGCACAAAAGCGGTCAAATCCATGTTGCTTATTTTTTTATTTTGCCGCAGTGTAGTCTTCGTCGGTCAGGGTGTAGTAATAAACTTTAAGTTTATCGTCGGTTCCAACCATTGAATATTCCGCTCTGTTGTAGATGTTGTTCTTTTGTTCCAATGAATCTCTGTAGAACGTAAGAGTTTTGTTGTCGTCGAATACAATTTCTGTGGAGTCGGTGTATTTGTCAACCATACAAACATTGTTTTCCCAATTGTATTCTTGCTCGTAGTATGAATTTGCATCAACCGAGAATGTCATTTGTATGTAGTTGCCATAATACACTTTTACGACCGCTTTGTGTGAAGATTTGTTTTTCAAAACATATAAATATGATGTTGTGTCGTCGGAACATGCCGTGTACATAAGCACAAACGCAAAAACTGCAAGTATTTTTTTCATTGTTGTTTGATTTTTAGACGAACAAATATACGCTTTTTTGTGTTTGTGGCAAAAAGAAAGAGCGTAGATTACGAAATCTAATTGACAAAAGTATTGGAAATGTTTATTTGATAAGAGAGAGTTTTTTACCTTAGAAAGTTAAAAAAGCATATGGTTTTTTACTTTTGAAAGTAAAATTCATATACAAAATTTTACTTTACAAAGTAAGTTTTCCACTGTAGGGCTGTCACGTTGTGGCAGCCATTTTATATTAGGGCAGCCGTAATACACCACAGAATTCTCAATTTTCAAAGTGTAGATTTTACAATATCTCTATGGTTATTTTGCTGATTTTTCGAAGATTGCTTTTCTTTTTTCAAAACAAATTTCTATATTTACCCAATCAAAAAAATGAAAATGGTGTGTTTTTCGAAAAATAAGGCAATTTTTTCTCCAAAAGATTTGGATAATTCCAAATTTTGTGTAACACACACACACACACACACACACACACACACACACACACAACTCTCTCGTAAATAACCACTTACGTGGATTAAATACTATAAGCGACTTTCCGGCACAGGCTGGGGAGTCGCTTTTTTGTTTTTGGAATATTTCTCTTAAATCAATGGGCTTATGAATAAAATTATAATGAAAGATGTTGGAGATGCATTGAACATGTATCTACAGGAATCTGACGGTTCTATGTTGATGGTTGACTTTGGAATAGGCAGAGGAAAAAACTTTTCAGAAATATTCAATTGTGGATGTTGTAGTTATCCCTTGAACTTTTGTATAGAACATAAAATTGATGCTTTTTTGTTGTCGCATTTTCACTTAGATCATTATAATGGATTTAAAGAGATATGTCCCTTATATATATTTCCTTTAAAGGATGTTTTTTTTCCCCGTATTCCAGAAAATATGCCGTACTATACGGAATTTAAGATTATGCTTCTGACTGATTGGATCATAAGAGGGAATAATCTGTTCGTGGAAATTTTGCATCAAATTTTAAAACATTCTAATAAAAACGTGAACATTCATTTGGTTTCACAAGGTGATGTGTTTTTACATAATGGACATGCTTATGAAGTGTTATGGCCGCCAAAGCAATTTGACGCAACACAAAAAGAATTGACCAATAGTGTTAAGGAGGCAATCAGTAAGTTTGATAAAGTAAAGATGGGAAATCCACAATTCAAGGAACTCTATGACAAATTGTGTGTTTTGAATTTAGATGTAAATGAAGATAATGGAAAGCTATATTATGATAAAGAAAGTTTTAGCGAGTTGGAAAAGTTAGTGAATGAATACCGAGAGGAACAATCAAAATCTATTACAGATACGGATAATTACAAAGAGTTTAATAAATCTCTTCGGGAGGCTGCTAATCGTTTGTCTATAGCATTTAGACAAGAGGATAATGTGTTATTCTTGGGAGATTTGGAATCTCATGAGTTAAAGATAGTTGCTGGTAATTTAGAAAATAAGAATCAATTGTTTTATGATTTTCTTGTTGCTGCTCATCATGGAACACATTGGAATAGGGCTTTATCTAAAATCGAATGCGAGAATTGTCTTGTTTCAGTCGGGGAAACGCTGATTTCAGACGTTTCCATAGAGTACAAAACAATCGCTACAAAATTCTACATGACATCTTTAATGGGCGATATTATACTCTGCAAAAAAGGACCTTGTATCTGTTCAAATTAGAAAATTAAAAAATAACAGTATTATTAACTTAATTTTTATGTTTTATGAAAAAAGTATTTTTATTTTTAGCTTCGTGCATGCTGGTTGCTACGGCAGGGGCGAAGACGGTGAGTGTGAGCAACTCCGATTTGGAATGGGAGGAAAACACCAGTGGCGAAATGGAAGCGCGGATTGTGATTGGTGACATCGGTTGCAGCGATGTTACCCTGAACTTTACAGGCGGTAATGCCAGCAAAGTGCCTTGTTACCGAGTGGCAATTATCGACAACGGCGACCCCGAATACGATTATTGGCACGAACTGAGCGACTGGAACGACATTCTCGAGGTGAACTCTTCGGGAAACGGTTCCACAACAATCTCGTTGACCGCTTGCGGACAAACCAACAGAGTGATTGCCTTCTTCATTCAGTTGGATAAGAATCCAAATATCCCACAATATACGGTTTCGGTACAGAGCGAGTATTCTTCGCAGGGCACTGTAACAGGTAGCGGAACGTACGACAAGGGCGAAACGGTTAAAATTACTGCAACGCCATATGAAGGTTATGTTTTCAAAGAATGGAGCGACGGCAATACCGACAATCCACGTTACCTGACGGTTTCGTCAAATATTAATCTTACTGCATATTTTGAACAACCCGATTTTCAATATGAGATTAATTCTGATGGCAGAACGGTTACTTTAACCAAAGCAAGAGACGGCATAGAAGTAGCGAATATTCCAAGTATTGTTACGATTAATGGAAAGTCTTATACAGTTACGAAAATTGGAGATAAAGCTTTTCAGTGGTATACAGAATTAGTATCTGTAACAATTCCTAATACAGTCACCTCTATTGGTGAAGCAGCTTTTTTGGACTGTAATATTACATCTATAACTATCCCGAATAGTGTCACTTCTATTGAAGGTTGGGCTTTTGGCGGTTGTACAAATCTAGCATCTGTTATAATACCTAATAGTGTTACTACTATTGGAGAACAGGCTTTTTCAGATTGTCGAAGTCTGACATCCATAACAATTCCTAATAGCGTCAGAACAATTGATTTCGCTACTTTTGATTGTTGTGAAAGTCTTACTTCCATAACAATACCTAATAGCGTTACTACTATTGGAGGACTGGCTTTCCGTGATTGTGAAAGTCTTACTTCCATAACAATACCTAATAGTGTCACTTCTGTTGGACGTGCGGCTTTTTCGGGGTGTGATAAATTGACATTTATTAAAATAGATAGTGACGCAGATGTTTCCGAGGCAGATTTGGAATTTACAAAAAACGATATCAGATACCGTATATTGAGTAAGACTTCGGTTGAAATTACTTACAATGAACATTATGATGAAGAGAAAGACATATGGATTTCCGATTATTTGGGTGACTTTGTTATTCCAGATAGTGTTGAAATGACAAACAATACATATGTTGTCACTGGCATTGGGGAATATGCTTTTGATTGTTCAAGTATAACCTCCATAACAATTCCTAATATCATCACTACGATCGGGGAATATGCTTTTTATAATTGCACTGGCTTAACTTCTATAATACTACCGAAAAGTGTCAATTCTATAAATGCAGGTGCCTTCGAGGAGTGTGCGAATTTAACTTCTATTATGTGTTTGGCAGAAATACCGCCAATTATTTCTGAAAAAATATCTGATTGTGGCGACGGCTATGACGATGATAATTGTTATAAAAACCCTTTCAATACAGGTGGCAGAAATGTTGTTACTGTATATGTACCGAACGATGCTGTTACACTCTATAAGGTAGCATTAGATTGGAGAAATTCTCCTGTTGATATTCAGCCAATTCCGGCAGAAAATGTAAGTCTTTCGAAAGACGAGGTTGTTGTAAACGTTGAGAAAACAACTGCGGATTTTTCCATGCCTGCTAACGAATCGGCTAATTCCTACACGCTAACCATTCGTAACAACGGCGTTACATTCTGCACGCTCACTTTCAATGCGAATGGGCAGTTAACAGACATAGACTTCTCAACCACAAAAAGTTACGAACTAAAAGCAGATGTTTCGGCATTCAAATTTACGGTTACGGGTCTTTCGGAAGCGTCAGATTACAAATATTCGTTCAAAGTGCTTAATGCAAGCAAGGCGGTGCTTAAAGAGTACGTCGGCTCGTTCACAACCAAAAATGCAGACGGCACGGGCGGCAGCACTTCAGGCGGTGGCGAAGGCACATTGGCTATAGATAACATTTCACCAATCAACACTGTAGCAATCGTGGGCAACCAAATCCTTGTAAACGGCGAAGCTCCGGCATTCGTGGTAACCGTTTCGGGTCAAAAAATTCCAAATGCAAACCTCAAGGCAGGGGTGTATTTTGTGGTTGCAGATGGCGAAACGGTAGGCGTTTCGGTACGGTAATTCTGTAGGGACGCACTGCGTGCGTCCTGTTTTGCAAATCAAAGGCTGCCGTAAGGCGGCCTTTTTTTAATGCACAATGCTCAATGCGTAATGCACAATGGTGAGATGCCTCACTCCGTTCGGCATGACGGGGCTTAGATGTGTTAAAAGGAAAGAAAGGGAAAAATTGCGGAGCAATTTTTCCCTTTCTTTTTTCTTTCGGCCCCAAATGCACGTCATTTCGAGCGAAGCGAGAAATCTGTTTATGAACTTACCGCTACATATTAATAAAAAATACTCGGCGGTAACTATGTTTTATTTTGAGTTACCGCCAACTATTATTTCAAAATGGTAGCGGTAACTTTACTCATTGGACAAAATGTAGGGCGGCAAAAATGTTTTTTTTTTGAGTAGAGATTCCGAGCGAAGCGAGGCAAGGAATCTGTTTTAATGCGCAATGTTCAATGATGAGAAACCTCACTTCGTTCGGCATTTTGCAGCCGAGCGGAGTGAGGCAAGAAATCTCGTATTTTTATAATATTGTGTTATTCCAACGCCTTGCTGATTGCATCAACAAATGCTTCCACCGATGCAGTCACAATGTCGGTGTCAACACCGAGACCTTGGTAGAAATGTTTGTTGCATTCCACCTGAACCGACACGCGTCCGCTGTCGTCGCAACCACCGTTGAAGCCTTGAATCAAGAATTCCTGCAAACGGATGTTGTTTTCGGCAAAGATTTTCTTTACTGCCGTGTAGGCCGCATCAACAGGACCGTTACCCGTTGCCGTTTCTGTCTTCACTTCGTCTTTCACTTTTAACGAAACAGTTGCCGTAGGAATCATTGAATTACCGCACACAACCTGAAGTTGCTCAATGGAAATGATTCGTTCACGTTTTTTCTTGTCCTTTCCTACAAGAATCAGCAAATCGTCGTCATTTACAATCTTCTTTGCGTCTGCCATTTTCAAGAAATCTTGATATGTCTTATCAAGTTCTTCACCTTCAAGAGGATAGCCTAATAATTGCAGACGATATTTCAATGCGGCGTGACCGCTTCGTGCAGTTAAAATAATTGACGATTCGTCAACACCCACGTCTTTCGGGTCTATAATTTCGTAATTTTCGCGGTGTTTCAACACGCCATCCTGGTGGATTCCCGACGAGTGCGCAAAAGCGTTTTTACCCACAATTGCCTTGTTCGCCTGAACAGGACTCTTCATCAGGCGCTGAATCATTTTGCTGGCACGCATAATGTTCGGTGTCACGATGTCGGTGTGAATATTCAGTGCGGGATGGCTCTTCAGTGCCATTACCACTTCTTCGAGAGCTGTATTGCCGGCACGTTCGCCCACGCCGTTTATGGCAACTTCCACCTGACGGGCGCCATTCAGCACGCCAAGCACGGTGTTTGCCGTAGCCATGCCCAAGTCATTGTGGCAGTGTGTGGAAATAATCGCTTTGTGGATGTTTGGAACGTGTTCCATCAAATATTTGATTTTCTCGCCAAATTCGGTCGGAAGGCAATAGCCTGTCGTGTCGGGAATATTCACCACGGTAGCTCCTGCGGCAATCACCGCTTCAACCACACGGGCAAGATATTCGTTGTCGGTACGACCAGCATCTTCGCAATAGAATTCCACATCTTCCACATATTTTTTTGCATATTTCACTGCGTCAACGCCGCGGCGAATAATTTCTTCGGGTGTAGATTTCAGTTTGTAGTAGATATGGTTGTACGACGTTCCCAAACCTGTGTGAATACGCGGATGTTTCGCGTAGCGGAGAGCATCGGCAGCCACGTCAATATCTTTTTGAATGGCACGTGTAAGACCGCATACCGTAGGGTTTGTCACTGTTTTTGAAATTTGCACGACAGATTCAAAGTCGCCCGGACTTGAAATCGGAAAACCCGCTTCAATAATGTCAACGCCAAGTTCTTCAAGAACCCGTGCAACTTCCAGTTTCTCAATCATGTTTAACTGATTCCCGGGAGCTTGTTCGCCGTCCCGAAGTGTCGTGTCGAAAATGTAAA